>OGDN01004210.1_pt1 | contig 13328 bp, 9 predicted proteins | sample 1570271 | NCBI WGS metagenome assembly OGDN01 (sample SAMEA4384481, study PRJEB24528) | human gut metagenome | reverse complement strand
CAGATCCATGGTATACGGGAGACTTTGAAGCAACATATCGCGATATTGTGGCGGGATGTGAAGGCCTCTTGGAATATTTAGGTTACAGATAAAAAGTGCCTGCCTTTTCTGTGTGAGAACAGGAAAGACAGGCATTTTGTGGGTTATTTTAGTAACCCCATTCACCTTCTACAAGGATTACTTTGATTCTGTTTTCGTCACGGCTGTTTCTGGTGATTACAATCTGATTACAGATGCAATCATTAGAGAGGCAGTCTCCGCAGCTTCCGTTTGCAGTACAAGGTGTTTTTTTGTCAAAGCGAAGAGCATTTGGTGGGGATGCGATATTTCTTGCGCGCACCATAGCACTATCTAAGTCATGGCAGACTTTATTCATGCCGGCAATAACAATGACTTGCTTTGGCCCGAAGATAAGTGCAGCAACACGATTGCCTGTGCCATCAATATTTACCAGTTGCCCATCAAGGGAAATGGCATTTGTACTCATGATAAAATTATCTGCAGAAAAAGTTTTGCGATAGATTTCATCAATTTCTTCCTGCGAATTCGCATTAGCACGGTCATATACAACCAGATCGGAACGGCTGGCAATGAGTTTGTCTAAGCCAATTTCTTTCATGGTCATCGTACCACCCCAGGATACAGAAGAACCTTGTTTCATAAGCGAAGAAGCGAGGTTACATGCCTCTTCTGGTGTCTCACAATAAAATCCTTCCATATGACGTTTTGCCAGATTTTTAATCAACTGATCGGCTAATATTTTGTGATGTTCTCTCTTTGAATCCATAGAATTAACCTCCATTTCAAAAATGTTTTTTGTCGTTTTTGCATAATCTTTTTTTCTACAAAAGGAAAATTTCGACCATTGTACACAAATGGATTTATGCTATAATATATGTTGCTATATTTATAAGCAGAAAGTCAAGAGAAAGAAGGATGAAATTATGACAAAAATTGACATTATTTCTGGATTTTTAGGAGCAGGTAAGACAACCTTTATCAAGAAAATGATTGATGAAGTTTACACTGGTGAGAAACTTGTATTAATAGAGAATGAATTCGGTGAAGTTGGTATCGATGGTGGATTTTTAAAAGATTCCGGTATTGAGATTTCAGAGATGAATTCTGGTTGCATCTGCTGCTCGTTGGTAGGAGATTTTGCAAAGAATTTACAGGAAGTTTTAGATAAATTTTCTCCAGACCGTATTTTGATTGAACCATCAGGTGTAGGCAAATTATCAGATGTTATGGCATCTGTGATTGATTTGGAAAAGACACATGATGTTAAGGTTAACGCACTTGTTACGGTTGTAAATGCATTAAAGGCATCGAAGCAGATGAAAGCCTTTGGAGAATTCTTTAACAATCAGATTGAATATGCGACAACGGTTGTATTGAGCAGAAGTCAGAAGGCTACACCGGAACAGCTGGAGTTTTGTGTAAAACAGATTCAAAAGCTCAATCCAAAAGCTGCGATTATTACAACACCTTGGGATAAAATTCAGGGAAGTCAGATATTAAAGGTTATCGAAGGACAGGACAATCTTGAAATGAAGACCCTGGCAGAAGCAGCACACGAGGCACATGAGCATGAGCACCATCACGATCATGACCATCACCATGAACATGAGCACGATCACGAGCACGAGCATCATCACGACCATGAGCACGATCACGAACACCATCACGACCATGACCACGAACACGACCATCATCACGAGCATGGTGAAGGATGTACTTGCGGATGTCACGATCATGACCATGAGCACCATCATGCAGATGACGTATTTACAAGCTGGGGCAAAGAGACACCACACATTTTTGAACGTGCAACGATTGAGCATGCATTGAAAGCCTTTGCAGAAACAGAAGATTATGGAACCGTTATCCGTTCAAAAGGAATGGTACAGTCTACTGATGGCACATGGATTTACTTTGATCTGGTAGATGGCGAATATGAACTTCGTACAGGAGAGCCGGATTATACAGGACGTCTTGTTGTTATTGGAACAGGTATTGATGAACATCAATTAGAGGAACTCTTTGGCATTGCATAATGCAAGACAAGAGATCTCTTGCTATTTTAAAACGAGAATAAGAGAGAGAGGATAGATTATGGCAGAGATACCAGTATATTTTTTCACAGGTTTTATGGATAGTGGAAAAACCACATTGATTCAGGAAACCTTATTTGAAAATGGTTTTGCAGAAGATGATGATCGTATCTTAATTATTGCCTGTGAGGATGGCGATATCGAATACGATACAGAAAAGCTAAAAACAATCAATGCTTCTGTAGCAATGATTGAATCAGAAGCTGATTTTAACACAGAGCATTTGCAGGAAATTGCTGATGAGTATCGTCCCGATGCAGTATTTATTGAATACAATGGTACCTGGGGGGTAGGGGACGTCTATGAAATGGAATTGCCTCGCAACTGGGTTATCGTGCAGTCTCTTGCAACAGTAGATGCCACGACATTTGAGATGTATATGGCAAATATGCGTCCAATGATGATGGAACAGTTTTTCCGCGCAGAGGTAGTTATTATCAACCGCTGTGATGATGACACGCCAAAGAGTAAGTTCCGTGGCAATATTAAGGCGGTGAATCGTCCGGCGCAGATTGTTTACGAAAGAGCTGACGGAACGATTGATGACCGTGAAGAAGAATTGCCATTTGACATCAATGCAGATGTTATCGAGATTTCAGATGCAGATTATGCACTCTGGTTTATGGATTGTATGGAAAATCCAAAGAAATATGACGGCAAGACAGTACATTTCTTAGGACTTGTTTATAATCCGAAGGATGGCAAATTAAAACGTGGCGTTATTGTGCCAGGACGTTTTGCAATGACTTGTTGTATTGAAGATATTACATTCCTTGGTATGATGTGCAAGACGGGTATGGAAAATACACCAGAGCATCGTTCATGGATTGATCTTACGGCAAGAATTAAAGTAGAATTTGCCAAAGAATATAAGGGGAGAGGACCAGTTCTTTATCCAATCGAACTAAAGCCAGCTGAAAAGCCAGAGGACGAACTCGTATATTTCAGCTAATAAAATACGTATTTTTATGCAGTGTTTGCCTGGAAGTATCGTTACCTCGCAAAAAGCATATAAAATAGAAAATAAGAAAATGGGAGGACAACTATGTATCCAATCGTAAAAAAAGAAAAACTTGCGGATAAGATTTTCTTGATGGATGTGAAGGCGCCAAGAGTGGCAGATAACTGTCTGCCAGGACAGTTCATCATTGCAAAGATTGATGAGGTGGGAGAGAGAATTCCACTGACAATTTGTGATTATGACAGAGAAGCAGGTACAATTACTATTGTATTCCAGACTGTTGGCGCATCTACAGAAAGAATGTCACATCTGGAAGTGGGAGAAAGCTTTATGGACTTTGTTGGTCCATTAGGTCAGCCGTCAGAACTTTGTGTAGAAGAAAATCTGGAAGAAACAAAGAAGAAAAAAATTGTTTTTATTGCCGGTGGTGTTGGTACAGCACCAGTATATCCACAGGTAAAATGGTTAAAAGAGCATGGCGTAGAAACAACGGTAATTATGGGCTCGCGTACAAAAGATCTGCTGTTCTATGTTGACGAAATGCGTGAAGTTGCCACAAAACTTTGTGTGACAACAGATGATGGTAGTTATGGCTTCCATGGTATGGGAACAAATCAGTTACAGGCACTTGTTGATGAAGGTCAGGAGTTTGACTGGTGCGTAGCAATTGGTCCTATGATTATGATGAAATTTGTTTGCAAGCTTACAAAGGAACTTGGTATTCCTACGATTGTATCCATGAATCCAATTATGGTAGACGGAACAGGAATGTGTGGAGCATGTCGTCTTGTAGTAGGCGATCAGGTAAAATTTGCCTGTGTAGATGGACCGGAATTCAATGGTCATCTGGTAGATTTTGACCAGGCAATGTCCAGACAGCAGCAGTATAAGACAGAAGAAGGTCGCGCGATGCTTGCTTTACAGGAAGGTGATACACATCACGGCGGATGCGGACATTGTGGAGGTGACGAATAATGGATGTAATGGTAAAAGTTCCAGTTAGTGAGCAGGATCCGAAGGTTCGTGCTACAAACTTTGAAGAAGTATGTTTGGGATACAATAAAGAAGAAGCTATGGAAGAGGCTTCTCGTTGTTTGAACTGTAAAAATGCACAGTGTATCAAGGGATGTCCTGTATCTATTCAGATTCCAGACTTCATTGCCGCTGTAAAAGAAGGCGATATTGAAAAAGCATATGAGGTAATTAGTGAGTCCTCTGCCCTTCCGGCAGTTTGTGGTCGTGTGTGTCCGCAGGAGAGTCAGTGTGAAGGTAAGTGTATTCGTGGTATTAAGGGAGAGGCTGTTTCCATCGGTAAGCTGGAAAGATTTGTTGCTGATTGGGCGAGAGAAAATAATATTAAGCCACAGGGAACAACAGAAAAGAATGGTCATAAGGTAGCTGTCATTGGTTCCGGTCCTGCAGGACTTACTTGTGCCGGAGATTTAGCAAAGCTCGGTTATGATGTTACTATTTTTGAAGCATTGCATGAAGCAGGTGGTGTACTCGTTTATGGTATTCCGGAATTCCGTCTTCCAAAGAGTAAGGTCGTTGCTGCGGAAGTAGAAAATGTAAAATCTCTCGGCGTTAAGATTGAGACAAATGTTATCATCGGTCGTTCTGTTACCATTGATGAACTGATGGAAAAAGAAGGGTTCGAAGCAGTATTTATTGGCTCTGGAGCAGGTCTTCCAAGATTTATGGGTATTCCTGGAGAGCAGGCAAAGGGTGTGTTCTCTGCAAATGAATTCCTTACAAGAAATAACCTTATGAAAGCTTTCAAGGAAGGCTATGATACACCAATTGCACGTGGCAAAAAGGTTGTTGTAGTTGGTGGTGGAAACGTAGCTATGGATGCAGCAAGAACAGCACTTCGTCTTGGTGCAGAAGTACATATCGTATATCGTCGTAGCGAGGCGGAATTGCCAGCACGTGTGGAAGAAGTACATCATGCAAAAGAAGAAGGTGTTATCTTTGATCTTCTGCAGAATCCAACAGAAATTCTTGTGGATGAAGAAGGTTGCGTAAAGGGTATACGTATCATTAAGATGGAATTAGGTGAACCAGATGAATCGGGAAGAAGAAGCCCTGTTGAAATTCCGGGATCTGAATATGAAATAGAAGCAGATACCGTGATTATGTCACTGGGAACTTCGCCAAATCCTCTGATTTCTTCTACAACGAAGGGATTGGATGTGAACCGCAGAGGCTGTATTATCTGTGAAGATGATGGTGCAACTTCAAAAGAAGCAGTATATGCAGGTGGTGACGCTGTAACAGGCGCTGCAACCGTAATTCTTGCAATGGGTGCAGGAAAAGCAGCTGCAAAGGGTATTCATGAATACTTTCAGAATAAATAAAAACGGTATATAAAAAGAAAAGCACTGCAGGATGATTCATAAATTGAGGTGACCCCTCAAATCATGTTGCAGTGCTTTTTTATGCGTAATATTCAAATTAACGTAATAGACAGTCTAATAAACGGCTGTTATCTTCTGGGTTCATAAAGCAGAAGCGGATGTATTTGTCATTCAAAAATGGGAAGGTTGAGCAATCGCGAATCATAAGTCCTTCTCGAATGGCACGATCAAACAAGATGCTGCTATTTAAATCTTCGTCTACAATACGCATCAGCATAAAATTAGCGGTTGGCTTGTAGGGATGAAAACGCTTGGATTCTGCTAAAGTCTCATAGCAGCGTGTGCGTTCTTGTTGGATTAAAGTGCGTGTTTTCTGAATATATGCTTCATCCTGGAACATAAGTTCTCCGGCAATTGCAGCGAGAGAATTGATCATCCATGGATTTTTTCGCTGGTTCATATTGCGCAGCAAATCTTCATTGCCCGTAATAGCATAGCCGAGACGAAGTCCGGGTGCAGCGAAAAACTTACTTGTTCCACGCAAGATGATGATATTATTATAGTAAGCTGTTAAGGAAACAGCACTTGTGTGTTTTACATCATCTACAAATTCGATGTAGGTTTCGTCTACCATAACAAAAATGCCATGTTCTTTACAGACGTCAAGAATGGTACGCATATCATCCGATAAAATACAGCTGGAAGTCGGATTGTTCGGATTGCATAGAATCAAAAGATCTATGGTATCGTCTAATTTGGAAGTGAAATGTGCAGTGTCTAGTTTAAAACTGCTTTCTTCCTTGAGCGGATAATAAACAGTGGTGCCACCACCGAGTGAGACTTCACGTTCATATTCTGAGTAGGTAGGTCCTAAAATCATTGCTTTTTTCGGATGCTCAATCTGAATAAAAAGTGAGATGAGTTCCGTGGAACCATTGCCTACGATAATGTTTTCTTTTTCTGTACCAACATAATCTGCCATACGTTTTCGAAGCGTCGTGTATTCGCGGTCTGGATAGGACGTGATGCAGTCGATATGACTGGCAAGATGTTCACGTAATTTCGGCGAGATACCAAGGGGATTGACATTGGCAGAAAAACTGATGATGTCTTCTTTGCGAATGCCATAAATCTGTTCTATTTTTTCTAAATCACTTCCATGAAAATGGTCTTTGTGTGTTAGCATGTTTTCCTCCTGTGAAGGACAAAGTTTATTTGCATGTCCTTTCGAAATAGTTTATAATTCATTATAGTCTTTTTTCGTCGGAAATTGCAACCGACAGAAGATAAAACGGCAGGAAAAGGGTGTCATATTTTGCGTAAACGAATCTGGCGTATGTCAGAAGATAAATTTGACAATAGAAGGCCGCAGATAGCATTTTCAGAAGAGACCGTAACACTGGTTGGTAAACAGGGAGAACGATTACAGGGTGAGTTTGGAATGCACTCAACCAACGAAGTTTCCATACGTGGTATTGTATATTCTTCCAATCCATATATACGGATTCCAAAGCCACAGTTTGATGGCATGGAAGCGACCATTCGTTTTGAAGTGCTAGGTCAGGATTATCGAGAAGGAGATCGCCTTACAGGTTATTTTACAATCGTATGTAACCAGAGGGAGTGTCGCCTTCCTTTTGATATTCAATTTGAGACGGAACATCTTTACGCTTCCATTGGAGAGATTGCAACACTTGAAGATTTTGCAACACTTGCACAGGGGCATTGGAGCGAAGCAATGCAGCTGTTTTATGCTGCACCATTTGAAAAATTCATATCACGCCAGGAGAAAACAGTACAGATGGTCTATACCGGCTATCGAAAAGCTTTGCCAACAGCAGCCAATCTAGAAGAGTTTCTAGTAGCTGTCGGTGTGAAAGATCCGGTTGATTTTACAGTACGTGAGCGAAAAGAAGCATTTTATCGTGTGACAGAAAACCGAAAAGAAACACTTGTTATCGCAAAAAACACATGGGGACACATTGAGATTGCCGTAGAGAGTGACAGTCCGTTTGTTACCGTAGAAAAAGATGTTATTACGACAGATTATTTTTTGGGAAGTACTATGCTTCTCAATTACTATATACATAAAAATCGCATGCATGCCGGAATCAATCGCGCAAGGATTACTTTTTCCTGTAAAGGAACCATTCGTGTGATTGAGATTATGGCAACGTTTGATTGTGAAGATGAGATTAAGGAATTCCCTTGGAGAAGGGATAAGAAATGTCTTGCACAGTTGACCGAGATATATAAGAAATATCGTTTCCGCGAAATTACGACAGGAGCCTGGTGCGACCAGTCAGTGGCACTTTTAGATGAGCTTTTAGAGCGTCGTCCCAATCATGCATGGTATATGCTTATGAAAGCACAGTGCCTCATTGTTAACAAAAAACGGCAGGAAGCACTTTGGATTATTTCTGATATGAAGCGGGAAATCGCAGATAAGTCAAGTGTGTTGTGGGCATATCTTTTATATCTTTGTACCTTGATTGAACAGGAAAAATCCTATGTGGATCGCCTGACCAAAGAGATTGAGATGATTTTTAGGGAACATCCGGAGGATGTGCGCCTATTCTGGTTTTTATCTTTTTTACGTGAGACATATATGGAGAACCCATCACGTAAATTAAAAGACATAAACCAGTGGATCAATGCGGATCATGATACACCATTTTTATATATCGAAGCATATGCAATGTATGTGCAGGATCCATATTTGCTACATGAATTTACACCACAGGCAGTTAAGGTGTTATATTGGGCAGCGCACCATGTGACATATACAAAAGATATGGCGATGCAGATTTTCCATGTGCTTGAAAGCGTGAAAGATTTTGACGCACATATCTTTGAAATCGCCTGTAAGGCATATGAAGTAGAAAAGAGCGAGGAAGCTTTTTCTACGATGGTAGCGTATTTGCTTCGCAATCAGATGTATCAGGAAAAGTATTTGCATTGGTATCGAGAAGCGATTGCGCTTGATTTACGCCTGAGTGGTTTGTATGAAGCTTATATGCTTTCTATGCCGGATAACAGCACAGAAGAACTGCCACAGATGGTTACGATGTATTTTCGTTATAGCTGTAATCTGCCATATCAAAAAAAGGCATTGCTTTATGCAAATATTATTTCAGACCGTAAAAAGATACCGCAGTTGTATGAGCAATATTTACGCAGTATCGAATTGTTTGCGATAGAACAGATGAAGGCAAACCGGATGAATGATAATCTGGCAATCATTTATCAAAATGTGCTGGAAATGGGTGTGGTGGATGAGGAAATGTCGCACTTGATTTCCGGTATGGTTTTCATGAAAAAACTGGTTTGTCTCTATCCGGATATTACACGAGCTTTTGTGTATCAGGAGCAGTATGAAATGCCAATTGTGATTCCAGTACAGAATCATCAGGCTTATGTTCCAATTTTGCCGGGACAGTATCAGCTGATGCTTGAGAAAAAAGATGGTACATTGATTTGCGATCATAAGGCGTTTACACTACAGCGTTTGATGTATCCGGAGCGTTTTATGGAACGCTTGCAACAGCTTTCACCGTTATCATTGCCATTTATCCTTGCAGATTTTGCCAAAAAACAAAGAGCAGATGATTATACATTAGATGATGTAAAACGGATGCAGGTGTTTTTGGAATCATCGGTAGTGGCAGAGTGTTATAAACAGAGTAAATATAGCGAATTTATTGGATTTTTGCAGAATCATTGCCGAGAAGAAATGTTAGAAGAACATTTCGCAAAAGATGCGGCGGTCGGACAGTTAGAAACAGCCACAAGAGGCTTTGTGATTTCACTATTTATACAGCGTCAGGACTATGCGCGTGCTTATGCATTGATGCAGCAATATTATGGTCTTCAGGTGGATGAACGTTTGTTGTTGCAAATGTGTAATGAGCAGATTCTAGCTACAGAATTTGAAAAGGATGATTTCCTGTTGGCGTTATGCGGATATCTGCTGCAAAAAGAACAGACATCACCGGCTACGATATCTTATCTGGCACAAAATTTTGTGGGACCAAGTGAAGATATGATTGTTCTTTGGCAAAAAGCAAAGGAACAGCAGATGTCTGTGGTAGATTTGGAAGAAAATATTTTATTCCAGACATTGTATGCAGAAAGTCAGGTAAAACAGACATCGGAGATTTATGATTCCTACCTTGCCCGTGGTAAGGACCGGATGTTAATAGAGGCGTATTTGAATTATTGGGCGCATGCGTATATGTTATCCCAAGACCAGGTGCCAATGAAGTTGTTTGCATATCTGGCATATTATTTTTCAAAAGGTGTTGCGTTAAAAGAAAGTTGTAAGCTGGCGTATATGAAATATCTGTCTACGTTAGATGCACTAGATGACAAGGAATATGCAATTCTAGATCAGTTGTTACAATACTACATTTTGCGCAATGTTTACTTTAAATTCTATAAAGATATCGATCATCGGCTGATTATCAAGTATCATCTGTATGATAAGCATTTCGTGGAATATCGCGGAAATCCGGGAGAGCGGATCACGATTACCTATCAGTTTGATGGAAAAGAAGCGATTACGGAAGAAATGATAGAGATGTACGAAGGCATTTTTGTGAAACAATTTGTTGTCTTTTTCGGGGAGACCATTCACTACGAATTGTATGCGGATGCTGTTTCAGATTTGCCAGTGAGTGCAGATGATCTGAGCATTTCAAGTGATTTAAAAGATGGAAATCTGGATCGATATGATATGTTAAATGCGATGCAGAATGCGTATCTGTATCATGAAGACGGACAGCTGGCTGCTTTGATGAAGCAGTATCAGGGACTGGATTATGTAACAAAGGAACTATTTACTACAGTATAAGAGGCGACTATGGAACAGCAGAAAGCGGGACTGTATCTTGGTATTGATATCAGCGATAGATATACCATGCTCAGTATTTACCAACAGCATATGACGGAGCCGCAGACAATCAGTACCATCATGGGAAGCGAGAGCTACCAGATACCGATGGTGTTGGCGAAGAAAAAAGGTGTGGGTCAGTGGTTCTTTGGACATGATGCCAAAATGCGCATCAAGGCAGGGGAAGCGCTGGGTGTAGACAATCTTTTGACCAAAGCGAAAGCAAAAGAAGAGATTTTTTTGGAACATGAAAAATATGATGCAGCCGACTTGCTGACGATTTATCTTAAACGTGTTTTTTCCTTGGCTGGTAGTGTGCATGCCACGATGCCTTTGGCACGAATGACAATTTGTGTGGATCGCGTGAGTGTTTCTTATATGGAATTGTTTTCCGCTGTGATGGTAAAGCTTGGTTTTGAACCGGAAAAGCTTTTGCTTGTAGATCGACGGGAGAGTTTTTATTATTATGCACTGAGCCAGCAGCCGGAGACTTTTTTACATGACGTTGTACTTTTTGATTACACGGAATCAGACATGATGTCTTGTTGTCTGCATCGTAATCTGCACACAACGCCACAAGTCATTACCTTGGAACAAAAAAATAATGGCAAATTACTGGATCAAAAGGATGAACAATTTAAAAATATTGCAGAGCAAATCATGGCGGGACAGGTTGTGTCTTCCGTTTATCTGATCGGAGATGGATTTGACGGTGATTGGATGAAAACATCACTGCAATACCTCTGTCATACCAGAAAGGTATTTTTAGGTAAAAATCTGTATTCTAAGGGCGCCTGCTATGCTGGCTTTATCAAGGATGAGAAAAGGGACTGGCCATTTGTATATATTGGGGACAACGAACTAAAACTGAATCTGTATTTAAAGGTGTTGATACGGAATGAAATGCAGTTTTTTACATTAATTACAGCGGGCGAAAGCTGGTTTGATGCAGTCGGTGAATGTGAGGTCATTTTGGATGGTACACCAGAAATCGAAGTGTGGATTCAAAGACCGGAGAGCCGGGAAGCGCATGTGGAATTGCTGGAGCTGACAGATATGGTAGAGCGGGAACGCCGTACAACAAGATTGCGCATTACTGCGGTACCGGAATCTGACTGTAAAGTGAAAATTACCATTCGCGATCTCGGATTTGGTGAGATTGCACCGTCCTCTAACCGGACATGGGAACATACAATCTGCCTGGAGTAAGGAGAAAACGAGATGGGTGAATTAATCTTATGCAAACAATCCATAGCGGCAAATCCATATTTTATTGAGGATGGCGCACTCAATATCTATTCTCTGGAAGAGCTGAGCTATTATATTGCACACAATGTGTATCTTTTGAATACAGAGTTTGCGTCGAAAGAGCTGTGCCGCTGGATTGGCGGAGAACTGGGGGCGCGTGATTTAGAGAAACAGCTATTGGATACGATTTCACAGCAGGCACCACTTCATATTTTTATAGGGCAGATTCTGACCTATAATGGCTATCTGACCAGTGTGGAAATTCGGGATGTTTTGCAGGCAATTGCGTCATTTGAAAATAAAAGTCCGACGGAATGTCAGAAGATGCGTGCAGATCGTTTGATGGAAAAAGAAAAGATTGTGGATGCTATTTATGAATATGAAAAAATGCTGGATGACCCGGCAGTAACACATGGAGCAACTGTCTTTGAGGGAGATGTGTGGCATAATTTAGGCGTGGCATATGGGCGTTTGTTCTTTTTTGGAGAGGCATCACTCTGCTTTGAGGAGGCATACAAACGCAATCATAAAGTGCAGTCACTTCGTTCTATGCTTGCAGCACTTCGCTGTAACAAGGACGAAACACATTTTAAGGAACTGGTTGACACATATTTTATTCCACAGGATATGGTGGATGAAATATGCGAAGAAGTCACGATGCTAAGTGCCAAAGAGCAAATTCATGCGTTTGATGAAAAAATTCAGCAGGCATTGCAGAAGGACGAAGATAGAGAAAATGTAATCGGTCCGATTCTGGATCAATGGAAAGTAGATTACAATCATTTGTGTCGTATTTAATAAAGCGATATCGTTTGGGAGAAACGGATGCTATTTTTTGGAAAGAAACGTAAAAAAGAACAGGAGATTGACGAGGCATTTGCAAAGGTCTATCAGGAGATTGAGACGATCGATAACTGGAATGACCCAAAGAAATTGGAACACTATATTCTGGATTCGTGTGAACAGATCATTGCATTGACCAAGGAAATCGAGGGAGAAAAAACAGAATATCGTATTGTAACGTCCTATCTGACCGACATACAGACAATTGAAGGTCTGCCGGAGGAGATGCGCCAATCCATCCGTGAAGCTGCGACAAATATCGAACAGCTGAATGCAGCGCGACAGGCGTATGAAAAGACATCTTATCATATATCAGAAGAACAGTTTATGTTGATGGAACAGGAAGAGGATGATATTCCACAGACCATTCATCGCTTACTGGATAACGAGCGTTATCAGGATAAGGTGCGCAGAGACAAAAACATCTTAGAGGCGCAGAAAAATCAGTGGGAGATTGAAAGGGAAGCCATTACCGGTGAACGTAAAATCCTAAAAAGAGCTTCGATGTTACTGTTTCTATTGTATGCAACACTGCTCATTCTTTTATTTGTGTTGCAATTTATGGCAAAGATGGATTTGACGGTTGCCTTTCTGGTGCTGTTTTTTGTGGGCGCCCTTGGCGGAGCAATTATTTATTTTCGCAGTCTGTATTTACAGAAACAGATGCGTCAGGCAACACGGAATGAAAATCAGGCAATTAGTCTTTTGAATGTAGTGTGCATGAAATATGTCAATGTGACAAAAGCCGTGGAATATACAAAAGACAAATTTGGCATACATAATTCGACAGAGCTAAATTATGTATGGGAACAATATACAAATGCAGTCAGAGAAAAAGAAAAGTTTTTGCGCAACAATGATGATTTGGAGTATTTTAATGGCCGGCTGATACGATTGCTGCAGCGTATAGATTT
>OGDN01004208.1_pt1 | contig 13334 bp, 9 predicted proteins | sample 1570271 | NCBI WGS metagenome assembly OGDN01 (sample SAMEA4384481, study PRJEB24528) | human gut metagenome | reverse complement strand
TAATAGAAGATCAGGAAAAAAAGATTGCCGAACTGTCAAAAAAGCTCGCACAGGTAACAACAGCTGTTTCGGGTACAACGCAGAAAGAACGTGCAAAACGAGCTGAGACGGTTTCTTCTATGATGCAGTGGAACGAAGCACAAACACGCTGTCTGATAGACGAGCAGCTTCGCAAAGCAGGATGGGAAGCAGATACCATCAATTTGCGTTACAGCAAAGGCACTCGCCCAGTGAAAGGCAGAAATATTGCTATCAGCGAATGGCCTACCAATTCTGCTTTTTATAAAAATGGATATGCAGACTATGCCTTCTTCATTGGGGAAAAACTCGTCGCTTTAATGGATGCGAAAAAGGCTTCGGAAGATGTTGCTTCTACCATTGATGTGCAGGTAAAAGACTATGCAAAACATATCAAAAAAGAACATTCAAAATATGTTATAAATTCTTGGAATAATTATCAGGTGCCTTTCCTGTTTGCTTCAAACGGCAGAGCTTTTTTGGAACAGCTCAGAACGAAATCCGGTATATGGTTTTTAGACGCAAGAAAAACATCCAACCAGTCATATCCAATCCGAAATTGGTTCAGTCCTAGTGATCTGGAAGAAAAATTAAGTCAGGATATTGACAAAGCCAATGAAAACTTAGCTAACTATAACGATTCGTTTATGGAAGACCCTACCGGTCTTAATCTCCGTGACTACCAGATTAAGGCGGTCAACAAGGCTACCGAAGCAATCATGAATGGTAGCCGCACGGCATTGCTTGCAATGGCGACCGGCACCGGTAAAACACGAACCGTTCTTGGCCTTATTTACAAAATGCTTGAATCCAAACGCTTCAAGAGAATTCTGTTCCTTGTTGACCGTGTATCCCTCGGAGAGCAGGCAATGGATACCTTTAAGGATGTCAAGCTGAAAGACTTAATGACTCTAGATGAAATCTATGAGCTGAAAGCCATTGATGATAACGAAATTAATCTAGAAACCAAAGTCAGCGTTTCTACTGTGCAGGGATTATTAAAACGTACCATTCTTTCTGATACACCTGATTTAATGCCTGGTGCTTTTGATTTGATTATCGTAGATGAGGCACACAGAGGATATATTCTCGACAGGGAAATGACAGAAGAAGAAATTCTCTACGATAATCAAGATGACTATATGAGTAAATATAAACAGGTCATCGAATATTTTGACGCAGTTAAAATTGCCCTTACAGCTACTCCTGCCCTGCACACCACTGAAATTTTCGGTGAGCCGATTTTTACATACAGCTATCGGGAAGCCGTGATTGACGGCTGGCTGGTCGATCACGACCCGCCTTATATCATCAATACAGATTTCATTGAAAACAAAGCGAAATTCAAAAAGGGTGAAACGCTTGCGCAGTATGACCCCAACACAAACGAGCTGATTAACGGCTCTGAATTGCAAGACGAGCTGGATTTTGATGTTTCGGAGTTCAATAAAAAAATCGTCCTTCCCGACCACACCCGCAAGGTTTTAGAGGAAATATCCAATCACTTGAATCCTGAAAGCGGCGAAAAGACATTGATTTTTGCTGTCAATGATAACCACGCCGATTGCATTGTCGATACTCTTCGTAATATTTATAAGCCCTACGGTATCTCCAATGATGCGATTATGAAAATTACCGGCAAAACCGCCGGCGGAAACAAAAAGAAAATTTTGCAGGTAATCAAACAGTTTAAAAACAACCAATATCCTAACATTGCGGTAACGGTTGATTTGCTGACAACCGGCATCGATGTTCCGCCTATCTGCAACCTTGTGTTTATGCGGAAGATTAACAGCCGCATCCTGTTTGAACAGATGCTCGGTCGTGCCACCCGCCTTTGCCCTGAGATCGGCAAAACGCATTTTAACATTTTTGATGCGGTGCGGGTGTATGAGGATTTGGACTCCACTTCCGGGATGAAATCCGTTTCCGTAAGCAAAACGATGTCGGAACTGCTGGAAGATCTATTCCGCAACAGCGAAGAAAACAAACAGCAGATCAAAGACCGTATTCTTGCAAGACTTCAGCGAAAAAACAACAATCTGACGCCGGAGCAAAAATATGAGGTCACGGAACGCTTGGGTGATATTGATTTAAGAGCATATGTCCACAAGCTGAAATCCTGCACAGAAGATGCGTTCATTGAAGTTTGCAAAAAAGATAAAGACTTTTTACTGTGGGTGGATTCGCTCAAAGGCAAGAAAAAAGGTTATTTCTACTCTGAAAAAGAAGACACCTTGAAAGAAACCACCCGTGGATACGGCGATACGGAAAAACCGGAAGATTATCTGGAAGCCTTTACGAAATTCGTCAACGAGAACAAAGACGAGATTGAAGCGATTCGAATTGCCTGCACCAAACCCAGTGATATGACCAGAGCACAGCTAAAAGAGCTGAAACTCGCTTTGGACAAAGAGAATTTCACGGAAACCAGCCTGAACGAAGCCTCCAGTGCCGTTACCAATGCACATATTGTGGCGGATATTATTGCTCACGTTCGCAAGGCTGTGCTGAAAACACCACTGTTTAACCACGATGAGCGTGTTGTGGCTGCTTTTGCCAAACTTACTGCCGCACATCGTTTTAACAAAATGCAGCTTGACCTTTTAGAAAAAATCAAAACCTATATGCTGCACGAAAGCATCCTGAACACCGAAACTTTTGAAGCTCCGGTATTTAAAATGGACGGCGGTTTTGCCCGCTTCAACAAGAAATTTGGCGGAACGCTCGTTGAAATTATCAGAGAAATCAACACTTATATTTATGAAGGAGCCGCATAATGAGTACAGTTGATATTGTTCAAAAATTATGGAATCTCTGTAATGTCCTGCGTGACGATGGAATTACCTATCATCAGTATGTTACGGAACTCACCTATATCCTGTTTCTTAAAATGCTGGATGAAACCGGTGAAGAAAACACCTTGAAAGCCGATGTGCTAAAGGCATACCAAAAATCTTTGGAACAGTATGCCCGCAAAAAAGGCAAAGCGGTTGAACAACTGACCGAAGAAGAAAAAGAATCCAGAAAGCCTCTGCTTTACAACTACTCTTGGGAACATCTTACCACCTTGGAAGGCATTGAACTGAAAAACTACTATACAAAGTTGCTTTCCGAACTGGGCAGCACCGGTATTCCCAAAATCAGCGATATCTATGCAAAAGCGGTTTCCAGTATTGAAGAACCGAAAAACCTACAGAAAATCATTTCAGAAATCAACAAACTGGATTGGTTTGAGGCAAAGCAGGAGGGCCTCGGCGACCTTTACGAAGGCTTGCTGCAAAAGAACGCCGACGAGAAGAAGTCCGGCGCTGGGCAGTATTTCACGCCCCGTGTGCTCATTGATGTGATGACCGATTTGATTTCCCCGAAACTCGGTGAAAAATGCTTTGACCCCGCCTGCGGTACGTTTGGTTTTATGATTTCCGCCTATCAGCACGCTGTTGACGGTGTGGATCTCTATTCTCTTTCTGATCAGGAAATGGCGGCGTTTCAAGACTCTTTCTATGGGGTTGAGCTGGTGCACGATGCGCACCGTTTGGCTCTGATGAACGCCTATCTGCACAATGTTCCGGCGCATATTTTCTGTGAAGACTCCCTGTCCCCGAGCGCAAAAAGGCTGAACGGCTTTGACGTGATCTTGACCAACCCGCCGTTCGGAACCAAAAAAGGCGGCGAGCGCACATCCCGTGACGATATCTCGTTCCAGACCTCCAACAAACAACTAAACTTCTTGCAGGTGATCTACCGCAGTCTGAAAGCAGACGGAAACGCCCGCTGTGCCGTTGTTTTGCCGGATAATGTGCTGTTTGCCGACGGCGATGGTGTAAGCGTCCGCCGGGAGCTTATGGACTTTTGCAATCTCCATACCATTCTGCGCCTGCCCACTGGCATTTTCTATGCGCAGGGGGTTAAAACTAATGTGCTTTTCTTTACCCGTGGCAAAACTGAAAAGGACAACACCAAAGAGGTTTGGTTCTATGACCTGCGCACCAATATGCCCTCTTTCGGCAAGACAACGCCGCTGAAAAAAGAGCATTTTGAAGGTTTCGTAAAAGCCTATACCGCCGAAGACCGCCACGCTGTGGACGACGAGCGCTGGAGTGTATTTACAAGGGAACAAATCGCCGAAAAGGGCGACACCCTTGACCTTGGGCTGATTCGTGATGATTCCGTTTTGGATTATAACGATCTGCCCGACCCGGCGGAGAGCGCCCAGGAGGCCGCCGCCAATCTGGAAGAAGCGGTTGACCTGTTGATGAGCGTGGTGAAAGAACTGCGGGCGCTGGAGGTGCAAGACTGATGGCACGAAAAACACTGGGTGATGTTGCAGATTATATTAACGGTAGAGCATTTAAGCCAATAGAGTGGGAAACCACTGGAAAACCTATTATTCGGATTCAAAACTTAACAAACTCCTCAACAGAAATCAATCGAACAACCAAAACTTTTGAAGAAAAATACTCGGTTAGAGCTGGTGACCTGCTATTTGCCTGGTCCGCTTCCCTGGGGGCGTATATTTGGAACGGTGAGGATGGATGGCTTAATCAGCATATCTTTAAAGTAATTCCCAAGAAAGACATCAGCAAAAAATATCTTTACTATTATTTGCTCCATGTCGTAGATCAACTATATGCGAAAGCACACGGCTCCGGAATGGTACATATTACAATAAAGCCTTTTAAGGCAACGACAATTCCTCTCCCTCCACTCCCCGAACAACAGCGCATTGTTGACCGCATTGAAAGCCTGTTTGCCAAGCTGGACGAGGCAAAGCAAAAGGCGCAGGATGCGCTGGATAGCTTTGAAACCCGCAAAGCCGCCATCCTCCACAAAGCCTTTACCGGCGAACTTACCGCCCAGTGGAGAAAAGAACACGGCGTGGGGATGGAGAGTTGGGCAAGGCATCCTCTAAAGGATGTCACACAGATTGGATCTGGTGGCACTCCATCAAGAAAAAATTCTCAATACTATTTAGGTGATATTCTTTGGGTTAAAACAGGAGAAATTTATTGGAACTATATATATGACAGCGAAGAAAAGATTACAGAAGAGGCTATTGCCAATAGCTCTGCTAAGCTATATCCTGCCGGAACAGTATTGGTTGCTATGTATGGTCAGGGCCTAACCAGAGGTAGATCGGCAATTCTGGGAGTGCCTGCAACCACAAATCAGGCTGTATGCGCATTACAACCATGTGATCGTTTGGGAAATAGATATCTGTACTATTATTTTATGGCAAACTATTGGGAGTATCGAGAAAAAGCTGTTGGCGGAAATCAACCCAATTACAGTGCTACAATGATCGGAAAGTGGATTATCAACATACCTTCCGTTCTCGAGCAGGCTGAGATCGTCCGCATTCTTGACGACCTCCTCGCCAAAGAGCAGCAGGCCAAGGAAGCAGCCGAAGGGGTGCTGGAGCAGATCGACCTCATCAAAAAATCCATCCTCGCCCGTGCCTTCCGTGGCGAGCTCGGCACCAATGATCCTGCCGAGGAAAGCGCAGTGGAATTGGTTCGAAATATTATCTAACACTGAAAGAAGGTGATAAAGTGCGTCGGTTTATCTATCTTGATACAGATACTCTCAATTCATATTTAGCTCAAATATTTGATGGCGTCATACAGTCTCAAGAGACTGAAAAAAGTTTTGGAAAGAAGAAAGAAAAGCAAAATCGCCTTGCAAATAGCATCGGCGGTCAAATCGCATTCAAACTTTTTGGGAAAGGTGTAGATGCAAATGCACAAGCTACCTATGAGCATTTAAAAACAGTCGCTAACGATGAAATGGTTAGGGATGTACAAACAAAAATCATGCACGATAATGCCTTTGATGAGTTTGCTTCCTACTTAAAAGAAAATAACCTTCTCACCGGAACAGAGATTGGCAATTTTGTTTCCATTGAGGATGACTTCTATATTTTTGATATTGCGTTCTTTCAAAAGCTTTTTAGTGCGGGCGGTTTTGTTTCGGGGATAAAAGAGATTCAAAAAAGTAATTTTCAAAAGGAAGCTGAGAAAAAGGTTCAAGAGTTGCCCCGAGAGCAGCAGCGGAGCAAAAATTTACAACGCCAAATAAAAGAAATGGTTGATGCAGCCACTTCTAAAAATGAAGAAGAATTTAAAGCAGCTGAAAGCCTAATTAACATGCTGGCGTCTATCATCCCATATCCCCAAATTCTGTGCATATCTAACTATATTGTTGTACTTAATGAGAAATATCTGCGAGATGATTTATCTACTGCCGCATTCAAGTACGGAGGTAAAATTAAAGTTGTTGGGTATATCACGAATAAGGTTACAGCACAAAGTAACACGCATATTTCCGCTTTTGCAGGTATCGGAAATTCAATTAATACGCTTATGAAAATATTCTTTGAAAATGCGGATGAAATGTACATAGTCCATCCTGTTGCAATTTATTATGATAATTAATTTTATTCGTTGCTGGATTCAATAATTAAAAAATTCTCAATATCTCCAACATACTATATTCCGTGCGTTCGATTGCTTATGCTATTTCGTTTGTACCAGCCAAAGAAAGAAGCACAATCAGATTTTAAGAAAAGAGGGAAAGTTATGCTTAATCAATCAAGAGAAAATATTGAAAGACACATTAAGACCCATTCAGAGCGCTCCGATGACGATCGAGCAGCTGTTTCAGTTTTGGAAACATTTCTTCGTTCAAACGGAAGAATAAATACCGCTTTTGCTTCGGATGACAAATGGCCAAACCATGATGGGACTTTCGAGTTTGTACCTAATCCAGATGTATCACGCCGTCCTAAACAAACGTTTTGTGTCCAAATCAAAGGGACGCGAAATTACAGCGAAAGTGAGGGGATAATTAAATATTCTTTAAAAGATCTTGCTTTCCCCGCATTCATCTGTAATGAGGTATCATTTGATCCGGGAATTCTATTCGTTGTACTTAACCCGGCAGATAGAGGCAATGAGAGAGTTTTCTGGAAGTACATGTCTGTCAATTTTCTTAATTCTCTTGATTTTACAAAAGACAGTACCACAATTAATTTTCAGTCGGAAAATGAAATCTTAAATAATGAAGTAAGCGTTTTGGCTTTTTGTAAACGATTAGAAGAGATTGTAGAGCGCCATTCTTTTGTAAATCAGTTGAAACGAAATACATACTCTGAAAAAGATGTAAAACATATCGTTCAAGCCTGTGATGAGGAAATTACGGATAGCATTGATCGTTTAGATGTCCTAAACAAGAACAGAGACAATGTATCCAAACGAATTCTGACAAGATTGGATGATTTGTGTGTATCTGCACTTTTGCTAAATGCTATGCATGACGGTCATCAACATCCAAGTGTTCCATTTGCATGGGAACACTCTTTCTTGAATATTGAAACAAAGTATTTGGGGAATTTTTATCGGGGGCTGCAATATATTGGCCGACGAATCCCCGATGATGGTCAGTCAGAAAGACTGCTGCTGAAATACTATAATTTTATGTGGCAAATCAGAAAGTTTATTGCAGATGGTTATGGTATTTCTGTGCTAAACAATTTGGAAAAGTTCCTTGAATATACTGGCTCTGATGATTTGGATAAACAGTATTATGAATTGGTAGCAAATGCATTTGGCAACGCAAAATTCGAATTACCAAACCGTAGTTCCACAAGATTTTATGTCCAGAAAAAAACGCCGTTTTATATTGGAACAGAACGATATTTTGAAGTTACTCTACAGCAAGCCGGTATTTATGCATCAAAGTATAACCGGATTACAGCATACACGCAGCAAAATATTTCTACCAGCTATTCTATACAAATTGAATATACGCCTACAACTATTAACTTATGGGGAATTGACACAGAAATCAAGATCATTACAGCGTGGAAAGTCTCTATAGATCCAAGATGCTTAAATAAACTGGGAAAAATATTAAAACTGCCGATCAAGCTTTCATCTAACTACGGAGAATATGATGCCTTAATGCGTTTTCTTACAGGAACCGGTATGAATTTTTTGGAAATGATTGACCTTCGTGAAGTAAAGTTTTCGGGTATACTTGAAGCGATTTACCAACATTCCAATACAAACTATTTTAAGGAGGTATTGCAAAAGCTGAGAAATAACTACGCTGTGGGATCTGAGCAGTATGGCAGATACACTATCCGCTATTTATTGCTGAATCTACGTGAGGAGTTACTGGAGCGTGTTATGCCTTCGCAATTCAGTCCACAATGGAAATATGCAGATTTGTATTTATCATGTAAATGCGTACCATTTGAACGCAATCCGCTTATTTCCAATTTAGCTGGTAGTAAAACCAATGCAATTAGCCAAGCAAGATATTTAGCAAGTGTTGTCGAAAGAGAAAAAACAGAGGCTGTTATTCCATATTGGTCAATTATAAATACAATTCAAAAAACTGGCGAGATATACTGTGATATTGACTCAAATCTGACTATCTCTTCAATCCAAAAATATAATGAGCAATTGGATTCTTGGGAGAAAAGCAATGGTTATGGTATTACTGTTAACAATAATATGGCATATATTGATTCTTACCAAGAGTCAACTCTGTTTATTTTGAAAAAGCTTCTGGAACTATCACATATTCCAAATAAAGGGCAAAAAGAATTCAACGAAAAGTATCTAAGGCAAACGGAAATTGAATTTAAAGATTCGAAAAAAGAAGAAGCTCTTAGGTATGCATTTGTGAACTCCAGAGTGCTTCTTATTTACGGAGCCGCAGGTACTGGAAAGACCACTCTCATCAATATGCTTTCAACAATGATGGCTGGCCGCCGAAAACTTTTTCTTACCAAAACGCATACCGCACTACAAAATTTGCAAAGAAGAATTGAAAACCCGGGCGCGGATGCAGGTTTTGTAAGCATTGATAGCTTTACCAAACGAGTGAATCTTCCGGATTATGACATTATTTTTGTAGATGAATGCAGTACAATTGACAATCGTGTTATGAGAAAATTTCTTGGCAAAATGAGGCCTGATACATTTTTGGTTCTTGCCGGAGATATTTATCAAATAGAGTCCATTGAATTTGGAAATTGGTTTTCTTATGCTAAAGATCTTGTTAAATCTCCGGGTTCAAATATTGAGCTATTAAGCACATGGCGTACTGACGATCAAAATCTTATTGACCTGTGGCGAGAAGTGCGTTGCAAGGGTGCGCTAATAACTGAGAAACTTGTAATCAATGGTCCGTTTTCTGAGAATATTGGAGAAAGCATATTCAGTAGTGAGATAAAAGATGAGGTAATTCTTTGCCTTAATTATGATGGGAAATTTGGCTTAAACAATATGAACAGCTATTTCCAGAATGCAAATACAGAGAAAGCTGTTACTTGGGGAGATTGGAAGTATAAAGTTGGAGATCCTATATTATTTAATGATACAAATAGGTTTGCTCTGCTTTACAACAATCTAAAAGGACGTATCATTCACATTAACAAATTTAAAGATAAAATTATATTTACGGTAGATGTTGCTATTCCTTTGACAGAAAGTGATTGTAAAAACGATCACATAGAATTTGTTGATGCAATTGAAGATGGAACACGCATAAAATTTGATGTACTTGCTTTTGATGAGGAAATGTCTGAAGAAGATCGTGAGAGGACTATAGTACCATTTCAACTTGCCTATGCAGTTTCAATTCATAAAGCACAGGGCTTAGAATATAAATCGGTGAAAGTTATCATCCCAAGCATCAACGCAGAAAAAATTACACACGGTATTTTCTATACCGCAATAACTCGTGCAAAAGAACAATTAAAAATCTACTGGAGTTCCGAAACAATGCAGAAAATTGTTGCTGGCTTTTCTGAAGAAATCTCACGACAAAAGAGTCTATCGATTATTAAGGAAAAACTACACCAAAACGAGATATAAAGACAAAAAGTATATCTACCTAATGTGGGTGTTTTAAGTCAGGTGACTTCTCATACGAACACCACCTCTGCATTAACAACTTCTGTTACCCTCTCCCGAATATTATTCATCCTGCGCACCCATTCCATTTGGTTCTCCGCCTTAAGCTGTTCGGTAACGCTTTTCTTTTCAGCGTACTCTTTCACCAACCGGAGAAAGAGGGATTGGGCTTCTTCCTCTATATCAGCAAGGTGGGAACGGAGTTTGCCGGAAGTGAGCAGGTTGCAGCAGAGACTTTTATGGTGCTGTTGCAAATATCGCTTACGGCGCTGTCCCCACAAACCGATGGGGTGTTCTTCTTCGGCGGGTAATGTGAGGTTGGGCAGACGATAGTCGCCCTGCATGGTGTATGTACCGCCCGTTTGTTCAAATATTGTTTTAGCCATAATGAAAACCTCCTTTGATACTATTATTGTACCAAAGGAGGTTTCTGCTTGCGAATGTGCGATTTTGATTATCGCACATTGTATATTGAAAAAAATTAGTCAACTACAATTTAGTCAATCGTAATTGACTAAATTGTGATTCGGCAGACCTTTCATTCTTTCAGATAGCTTGCAAACGGTGCGTCATCGCTGCAAAAGGTATCGAAAATCATTTTTGCGCCGAGGCGGAAGCCGACAAGAAAGGAATCAAGGCCGCTTTCGCCCATCAGTTCTCCGTAAGCGTTGCAGAAATCGAGGAACAGGTTTTTGTCTTTGCCCTGCAATCGTTCGGTCAGCTTTTCCTCCAGCTCGGCTATGTTTTTCGACACCCTGAAATTATGGCTGCCTGTTCGGTAGCCTCTCGCCTGCGGGTCGAGGTTGCCGAAGTAAAGGTCTTCCAAAATGTTCGCCATTACTCCGCACCGCCTTCCGCCTGTTTCTGCCTTCGCCAAGCCGGGAAGCGTTTCAGCGTCCAGATATGCCAGTCGGATTTGCGGGTGATGGAGCGGCAGTCGGGAGAGCAGAGAAACTCGATGAGATACACCTTCGGGATATGGTTGACATTGCTGCGCTTGAAGGCTTTCAAAATGCCGCTTCCGCACCAGTTGTTGACGGCGGTCTTGCTGTAGCCGGTGAGCTTGCAGACCTCGGCGGCGGTCAGGACGTCCCGATAGGACGCAAGCAGGGACGCATAATACGCATGTAAATCCTCCAAGACCTCCGGCGGGAGATGGATTTCCATTTTAAGCTCGTAGCGCCCCCTGTACCAGCCCTTCGGCGCGGCATACGCCTGCGGGAAGAGCTTGCGGTCCTCCAAGTAGGCGATCACATCCTCCTTTTTAATTTGATAACAGCGGGTCTGCTTGCCGGTATAGTAGCAGGGTATCTTTCCGCTTTGCAGCAGATACCGGGCAGTGGATTTGCTGATGTGGCAGATCCGGTAAAGCTGGTCTTTTGTGATTCGGTCGGGAACATCGTCCCAGTTGATGGCTTCGTTGTTCATGGCAATACACCTTTCAAAATCAGATTTGCCGGTGTGACTGTCCTTGTATTGCCTTGTTATACGTTGTTCTTTCCGTTCTTTCCGCAGTTCTTTCCAAAAATGCGGATTTTGGCGCATTTTCCGACGCATTCGAGCTTGCCCGAAACACCGGACTTTTTCGGGGTTTCGGCGTAAAAAATCCAGTATTCATGCGGCTTTTCACCGAGGACGAGGCTGACAGAACCTGACACGAAACTAACTAAACCTGACACGCACTTTATAAAACTCGAAATCAGTTGTACCTCACGGTACCGTGGTTCGAATCCCACCCGCTCCGCCACCTCGTCGTCACAGACTTTGTATTGTTCGTGATGACTTTTTTATAAAAAAGTCATCAGCCCACTCACGCCGTCGTTCCTCCTTACCCCAAAAAGTTTTATAACTTTTCGGGGACCCCATTATCCAGTAACCATGCGGGTTGCGGATTTCTCTTTTTTTGTGCTCACCTCAAAAATCACCCTCATTTCGACTGTTCTTTCCAAAAATTTGGAAAGAACAGCTTTTGTGTTATTCCGCTATGTTTCCCATCAATGATGCTTCCCATTTGCTTGTGAAATTCTTCGCCTGTGGCAATCACGTCCGTGTTTGGCTTTGATACCACCTCGTTTCCTTGCAGAGGATTTTTCCGCTTTTTAGCAAATACTGCGCCGTGGATTTGCTGATATGTCAGATTTGATCGGGTTATTCTTTTGGAATGACGGCGAGAAGTTCATTCCAGTTGATTGCATAATTGTTGGTTTTAAAAGTGGAGACGGGGTATCGGGGGAGATATTAAGGAGGATGTGTGATGATAAGCGTGTGGAGACCATAGAAGCACACGAGATGCAGAATCATGCTCTAACAAAGAGCTTCGGTTTGGTTGGCGTCGGGCCGGACACTGCGGCCTTCTCATCCTACGGTTGCGGCCTCTGTTCACTGATTATGAGCGTTCTTTTTAACTGGCCAATCTTTATTTGATTTGGACGAATAGGCAACTCCGGCGCGTTTTAGATCCTTTGATGTGGAAATACGGTGACAGAGAAGTATTATAAATAGATCAATTTTGCTACTTATATATTATAAAACTGTTGCTTTTCTTATGCTGTCCTGTTATTATATCCTATAAGATTTATATATTGATCAAAATTTTACGCATTTTTGGAATCGTATTTACATTATGAAATTTTGTGGTGAAATGTATGGCTTATTACAGCTCTAAGAATGTTCTGCGCCTTTTGAAATCATTTAATACGCAATGGGAAAACGGCGGATTTTCTCCGCCGTGCCCGGGCTTCAGACGATCCGCCTTTTATATTGCCGAGAAATGGTATGTAAAGAATTATACGAAACCCGTTTTGATTGAGGGGGGGCACGCTTTTGGGAAAACAACTCTTTTAAAGCAAATGCTTGCCGCCTTGTTGGAGCGCGGAGTCCCGCCCGGAAATATTTTGTATCTTTCCTTTGATTATCCGCTCACAAGAAATAAATCTGCGGCGGAAATTATTGAGATCTATCGCCGGGAATCCTGCTCCGGCAGCCCGCTCTTCTGCCTTCTGGATAATGTAGAATACGCATCTGAATTTGTTGATTTCTGCAAAACAGCCGGAGGGGGAACGCACGTGCACGTGCTCGCCGCTTCATCCGCGCATATTGACGGGCTTAACGGAACCTGTCCTTTCATCCGCTATATTCCCATGTCAGGAATAACATTTTATGAATATTGCGAATATCACGGTTTTAAGCCAGACGAAAGAACGCCGTTTGTCTATCCCGCCGATTTTCACACGCAGGATGTTTCAGTAATCACTGCCATGCACAGAGGGTTGGAACCACTCAGCAGATATTTGGAAGATTACATCAGGAGCGGCGGCTATTTTGATCCGAACGGCGGCGCAACGGATGAATTACTTTATGCGAAAGCCGTAGATAAAACGCTGATGC
>OGDN01004199.1_pt1 | contig 13365 bp, 10 predicted proteins | sample 1570271 | NCBI WGS metagenome assembly OGDN01 (sample SAMEA4384481, study PRJEB24528) | human gut metagenome | reverse complement strand
TATTTTTCACGCAATTCCTGCGGACGGCTCTCGCCGAAGATGCGGTGCCCGGCATCGTAGGCTTCGCGGATCATCTCCGCAGGATGTGTCTTCGACACGGCAACCAGCGTGACCTCCGCGGGAAGCGTCGAACGCACGAACGACAGTTGACAAGCTATATCCGACATTGGTTTTTCGATTTTATCCGGTAAAAATACGCAAAATTCATACAAACGCGAAACCGTCGGCCAAAAAGCCGTTATTTTGCCGCCACGATCCGCGAACAGCCGAACTCCCCGGGAAGTGTCCGCTGCGTCTTTTTCAGTGCATCGTAGACGTGTATGTGCCGCCCGCCAAGCGCTTCGCACAGCAGGTAAATCTCCAGCGTATTTTTATCCGGCGCATATTCCGTAACCGACAGCACCGTGCCCGGAACCTCGGCCAGCGTCTCCCCGAAAGTACCGTCCCCGGCGGTGTTGAACAGCCGCAGTTGCGTTATGCCCTCTTTCGACACGGCATAGCCGCCGGCCTGAACCATCTTGTCCGGATCGGCCGCCGAAGGGACCGCCGTCCAGAACGGGACCATCGCATCGGCCTCCACGGCCTCGCCCGACCCGGCACCACCGGAAACCCGCAGCACCACCGGAGCGCAGGTGCCGTCGGCATTGCGCTGTGCGAGCAGCAGATCGGAACCGACCCGCACGAACGGCTGCACGGCCAGCGTATGCACGACCTCGTCGGGCACCGGCCAGGAGACCTGAGCCGGGGAGGGAGTGCGGGTCATGGTTTGTGTGGTCAGCCTCAGCCACCCCGCATCGTGGGAAATGAGTCCGGAGGAGTCGGTAACCTGCACGGCCAAGAGACAACTCCGGTATCCGAAATCGTTATAATAATTCATCGTAAGGTCGAAACCGACCATCGAACCGGAATAAACGCCACAGATCCAGCCCGAACCGGGAAGTCCCACGGCGCAGGTGATTCCCCGGCCGGCGCCGAGCGTTTCAATCGGCGTGACACCGCCTGTCGAAAGGTCGATGCGGTCGATCACGGTTTTGTCCGTATCGGAATCCGAAATGCCGTAAAGCGCCGCGGCTTTCGGAACCCCGTCGGCAACGCGGATCTTACCCAGGGGCATCAGATGCCCCCGGCGGAACAGCAGCACCCGTGTCGTCGAAGCAGGGTAGTGCCCCGGAGCCAGAAAGGTGACGCTCGCGGCGGTGCGCAACGTGACGATCCCCCGCACTCCCTTGGCGAAACCGTTCGGAGCGAACCCCTCGGCGCCCTCCTCCCAATAGATTTCGAGCATGATTTCGTCATCGGGCTCGAATCCCTCGGCCGAAACGGTCACCCCGTCGCCGGGTGCGAAGACCCACGATTCGGGAGGCATGACGACATCGGTCACCAAAGCAGGGTGCGCTTTCTTGTCGGAACAGGCGCCGAAGATCGCCCCGGAGAGAAGCAACAGCAGAAACTTCTTCATTGATACTATTGAATTACAGTTTATTACCTCCACGCCGGGGGGGGGTATTTCCGGGATGAACAGACACTACATCCGATACAAATATAGCGAAATTTTACCGGTTCCGAACAGTTTTGTGCCGTAACGGCACTTTTAGGGGATTGGACAGTTTTGTTGAATCATACGCAATTCGGGTTTGGAACCGTCCGTTCTTTTTAGTATCTTTGGTGTCAAAACCTGAAAAACAATGAAAAAACTCCGATTGATTCTTGCAGCGACCGCCGCAGTCGCATACGGTGCGGCGTCGGCCTGCACCAATTTCATCGTCACCAAAGGAGCTTCGACCGACGGGTCGGTGATGGTCACCTACGCGGCGGACTCCCATGCGCTCTACGGCGCACTGTACCACACCCCCGGCGGCAAATTCAAAGACGGGGCGATGCTGCCCGTCTACGAATGGGACACGGGCCGCTACCTGCGGGACATCCCGCAGGTGCGCGAAACCTATTCGACCATCGGCAATATGAACGAGCACTCGCTCATCATCGGCGAGACGACCTACGGAGGCCGCCGCGAGTTGGAGGACTCGACGGGACGCATGGACTACGGATCGCTGATCTACATCACGTTGCAGCGCGCCAAGACCGCCCGCGAGGCGATCGGCGTGATCGTCGACCTGGCCAACACCTACGGCTATGCGTCGAGCGGCGAATCGTTCTCGATCGCCGATCCCGACGAGGCGTGGATCATGGAGCTGATCGGCAAGGGTTTTCAGGACGACGGCAAGGGCGGCAACGCCCGTAAGGGTATCGTCTGGGTAGCCCGCCGCATTCCCGACGGCTATGTTTCGGCCCATGCCAACCAGGCCCGCATCACCACCTTCCCGAAGAACGATCCCGAGAACTGTCTCTACGCACCCGACGTGATTTCGTTCGCCCGGGAGATGGGGTATTACGACGGCCCGGATGCCGATTTTAGTTTCTGCGACGCCTATGCCCCCCTCGACTTCGGCGCCCTGCGCGCCTGCGAAGCCCGCGTGTGGGCCTTCTTCCGCACGGTGGCCGACGATATGGACCGATACGCGGATTATGCGATGGGCCACAACGCCGCGAACCGCATGCCCCTGTGGGTCATGCCCCGCGAAAAAGTGTCGCCCAAAACGGTCTTCGACTGCATGCGCGACCATTACGAGGGAACCCCGATGGACATGACCGCCGACATCGGCGCGGGCGGCAGCGCATGCCCTTACCGCTGGCGTCCGATGGAGTTCGAGGTGGACGGCGAGAGCTATGTCAACGAACGCGCGACGGCTACGCAGCAGACCGGATTCTGGTTCGTGGCGCAGGCCCGGCCGTGGAATCCCGCCGACATGGGCATCCTCTGGTTCGGCGTGGACGACGCGGCGACTTCGTGCCTGACGCCGATCTACTGCTCGGCGCAGGAGGTTCCCGCATGCCTGAGCGAGCAGAACGGCTCAATGCTCGAACATTCGCCCACGGCGGCGTTCTGGCTCTTCAACCGGGTCACCAACTTCGCCTACATGCGTTACGACATGATTTCGGCCGACATCCGCAAAGTCGTGGACAAGTGGGAGAACGGCATGCTGGAAACCGTACGCGAGGTGGACGCCGAAGCGCTGTCGCTCTCGCCCAAAGCGCGCGGCAAGTTCCTCACGGCGTTCAGCACGGCGACGGCGCAGCAGTTGTTCGACCGTTGGTCTAAGCTGGACAAATACCTGCTGGTGAAATATATAGACGGCAACGTCAAGAGCGAGAAAGCCGACGTGCTGACCTTCCTCGACGGCGACGGCGGACCGGCGCACTTCGTGGACAACGGCAACGGCAGGAACATTCCCGACAAGATCCAGTTCCCCGGTTACAACGAGAAATGGAAGCGCGCCGTGGCGAAGGACAACGGAGAAATCCTCCGGGTCGTAAAATAATGCGGCAAAGCCCCTTCCGGCAAATCCCGTCCCGACGGGCCGGACCGAGAGGGGAACGGTAACGGACAACAAACATTCAACCGAATTATGAAATACGATATTATCGTCGTGGGAAGCGGACCGGGCGGCTACGTCGCCGCCATACGCGCTTCACAGCTGGGCCGCAAAGTAGCGCTCGTGGAGCGGGCCGAAGCCGGGGGCGTGTGCCTCAACTGGGGCTGCATCCCGACCAAGGCGCTGCTGAAAAGCGCGCAGGTTTACACCTACTGCAAATCGGCCGCACATTACGGACTCGACCTCACGGGCGAAGTGAAGCCCGATCTGGAAAAAATCGTGGCCCGCTCGCGCGGCGTGGCCGAGACCATGAGCAAAGGCGTGGCCTTCCTGCTGGGCAAGAACAACATCGACCTCATACCGGGATTCGGACGGCTCACGGCCCCCGGAAAGCTTGACGTGGACGGCACGGAGTACGAAGCCGACCACATCGTTCTGGCCACGGGGGCGCGCCCGCGCGAAATGGCGTTCATGCCCATCGACGGCGAGCGCGTCATCTCGTCGCGTCAGGCCCTGACGCTTGCGAAACTGCCCGAAACGATGATCGTCGTGGGTTCGGGCGCCATCGGCAGCGAGTTCGCGTGGTTCTATGCGGCGCTGGGGGTCAAAGTCACCGTCGTGGAGTACATGCCCCGCATGATGCCGCTGGAGGACGAGGAGGTATCGAAGACCATGGAGCGCGCATTCCGCAAACTGCGCGCTGCGGTGCTGACATCGACGACCGTAAAGTCGGTCCGCGTCAATACGGAAGGCCGCTGCGAGGTGGAGATCGAGGGCAAGAAAGGCGCTGAAACCCTGACGGCCGACATCGTGCTTTCGGCCGTGGGCATCAAATCCAACATCGAAAATATCGGTCTCGAAGAGCTGGGCGTCGCCGTCGAGCGGGACAAGGTAGTCGTAGACCAGTTCTACCGCACCAACGTTCCGGGCGTTTACGCTATCGGCGACATTGTGGGCGGCCCCGCGCTGGCGCACGTCGCCTCGGCGGAGGGAATCTGCTGCGTGGAGGCCATATGCGGCCTGAACCCGGCACCGGTGGACTATTCGACCATTCCGTCGTGCGTCTTCACCTCGCCCGAAGTGGCGTCGGTCGGCATGACCGAGCAGCAGGCGCAGGAGCGGGGCATCGCCTACAAGACGGGGCGTTTCCCCTTCACGGCGTCGGGCAAAGCCACGGCGGCAGGCGACCGCGACGGCTTCGTGAAACTCCTCTTCGGCGAGGACGATACGCTGCTGGGCGCCCACATGGTCGGCATGAACGTAACGGAGATGATCGCCGAGCCGACGCTGGCACGGATGCTGGGCGCGACGAGCCACCGGATAGCCCGCACGATCCATGCCCACCCGACGATGAACGAGGGCGTCATGGAAGCGGCCGAAGCGGCTATGGGCGCAGCAATCCATCTGTAAGGCCGAATATCGCGCCGAAAAAGAACCGCCCCTTTCCTGCCGAAAGGGGCGGTTTTCGTATCCGCGGCGGCCGGCCTCGCCTTAAGGCGCAACCACGAGACGCATCCCCGGCCCGGAACAAAAAAAGAGTCCCGTTTCCGAGACTCTCCGCTGTTTATTTGAACCACTCTTCCAGATGGTCGCGGCCGTAGAAATAATAAACCGCAAGCCCCAGCCAGCTGGTCAGCAGTACCACGATCGCGGCAATGACTTTGCCGGCGGTAGAAATGTTTTTCTTGAAGATGTCCATGACGCACCAGATTGCGCAGGCGACACCGATCAGCCAAATGATAGTTCCGATCATAATTTTAAAGTATTAGAGTTTAGTAAAACATTTTTCGTTCGAATACGCCGGGCGGATAGACCACGTCGCTCAGAAACAACCCCTGCGCCGGAGCGCCGCCGCTCGACCGCGAAAGGTCGCGGCTCCCGACGATCTCGCGGAAGCCGTCGGGCGTATAGCGCCCGCGTCCCACATCGACCAGCGTCCCGACCAGCGACCGGACCATGTTGCGCAGAAAACGGTCGGCGCGGATCGTGAAGCAGAGCACGCCACGTTCGTCGGCCGTCCATGCCGCGTGCATGATGCGGCAGATATTGGTCTTGTTGTTCGAATTGAGCTTGGCGAACGAGGTGAAGTCGTCGTATTCCAACAACGCCGCCGCCGCCTCGTTCATCCGGTCCATGTCCAGCGGCACGTAATACTGCCACGTCGCATCCCGCGTAAAGGGATTCTTGCGCGGTTCGATATAGTAACGGTATTCGCGTTCGCGGGCCGCGAAACGCGCGTGCGCATCCGCTCCGACGGGCGTCATGCTCCCGACGGCGATGTCGCCCGGAAGCAGGAAATTCAGTTTGTAGACGACCTGCGCCGGATCGGGCACCGGTTCCGCACAATCGAAATGCGCCACGTAATAGGAGGCGTTGACGCCCGTGTCGGTGCGTCCCGCTCCGGTCACCTCGATTTTCCCGCGCAGCAGGGTAGAGAGCGCCCGCTCCAGCGTCTGCTGCACCGACGGCATGTCGGGCTGGCGCTGCCAGCCGCAGTAGGCGGCTCCGTTGTACCGAAGTTCGAGAAAATAACGCATTGCGATCGATGAAGTTTCCGCAAAATTACAAAAAAATTTCTAACGCCGCGGCCTGATATTCAGTTTTACGGGACGGATCATGTTTTCGGGCTTCAGCACCTCGTCCAGCTCCTCGCGGCTCAGGATGCCGTGTTCGAGCACCAGCTCGTAAACGCCGCGCCCGGTTTCCAGCGCCTCCTTGGCGATTTTCGTCGAATTCTTGTACCCGATGATCGGATTGAGCGCCGTCACCACGCCGATACTGTTGTGCACGTACTGCAGGCACTTCTCCTCGTTGGCCGTGATGCCCTCGACACAGCGGATGCGCAGCGTGTCGAAGCCGTTGACAAGCAGTTCGGCGGACTCGAAACAGCACTGGGCCATCACCGGCTCCATGGCGTTCAGCTCCATCTGCGCCGCTTCGTCGGCCATCGTCACGCAGAGTTCGTTGCCGATGACCTTGAAGGCGATCTGGTTCATCACTTCGGGAATCACCGGATTGACCTTGCCGGGCATGATCGACGAACCGGGCTGACGGGCCGGCAGGTTGAATTCGCCCAGCCCGCAGCGGGGTCCCGAAGAGAGCAGGCGCAGGTCGTTGCAGATTTTGTTCATCTTTGAGGCGATGCGCTTCATGGCCGAAGAGTAGCCGACCATGCAGACCGTGTCCGAAGTGGCCCCCACGAGATCCTCGGCCTGTTTCACGTCCCAGCCCGTAATCTCCCGGATGGCGGCCGTACAGCGCTCGGCATAGCCCGGTTCGGCGCAGATGCCCGTACCGATGGCCGTGGCGCCCATGTTGATAGACAGAAACTCCGAAGCCGCATGGTCGAGATTCTCGACTTCGCCCTGCAGGACGCTCGCAAAGCCGTGGAAAGTCTGGCCGAGGGTCATCGGCACGGCGTCCTGCAGCTGCGTGCGGCCCATCTTGAGCACGTGGGCGAACTCTTCGCCCTTGCGGGCAAAGGAGGCGATCAGCTCCATGAGGTGTTTGCGCAGTTCGAGGTGCGTGGCATAAAGTCCGAGGTGGATCGCCGAAGGGTAGGCGTCGTTGGTAGACTGCGAGCAGTTGACATGGTCGTTGGGCGAGCAGTACTGGTATTCGCCGCGGGCGTGCCCCATGATCTCCAGCGCACGGTTGGCGATCACCTCGTTGGCGTTCATGTTGGTGGTGGTGCCCGCACCGCCCTGAATCATGTCCACGGGGAAGAATTCGTGGAATTTGCCCTCCATGATTTCACGGCAGGCCTGCGAAATGGCGTTGAAAAGCTCGTCCGAAAGCAGCCCCATGTCGTGATTGGCGACGGCGGCGCCCAGTTTCACGATCGCCAGCCCCCGGATAAAGAGGGGATACTCGCACAACCGGAACTTGCTGATCGGGAAATTCTCCAGCCCGCGCATGGTCTGCACGCCGTACAATACGTTTTCCGGCACCTCAACACACCCAAGCAGGTCGCACTCGGTGCGTGTCTTTTTCTGTTCTTTTTCCATACTCATTACAAACTATAAAGATTAAAGCCTTCTTTCATTTCGAATTAAAATCGAACAACCATTTAAAGTTAATAAATATTTCCCGAACAGAAAAATATTTTCCCGTTCTTCGTCCGTTCAGCGTCCATTGGAAAGACAAACGCGCCTGCGGCGGCGGTTGAAAAATTTGGCAGTGCGGCCGGGTTGTATTATCTTTGTACGAATTTGCACGACAATAAAGACGGAAAGCATGAAAGCAGCTATCATAGGTTACGGCAAAATGGGCCGCGAGATCGAAAAAATACTCATCGAACGCGGTCACGACGTGACGCTCGTGATCGACACCGACAACGCCGCGGACCTCAACGCCGCGAATCTCGCCGGAGTGGACGTGGTGCTGGAATTCACCATGCCCTCGACGGCCTACGCCAATATCCGCACCTGCATCGAAAACGCGACTCCCGTGGTGAGCGGCACCACGGGCTGGACCGACCGCTTGGGCGAGTTGCAGCAATTGTGCCGCGAGAAGGGCGGGGCGCTGTTTTATGCATCGAATTACTGTCTGGGCGTAAACCTGATGTTCCGTCTCAACCGTCAGCTGGCGGCGATGATCGACCGCGTCGGCGGCTATGACGCGAAGATCGAAGAGGTACACCACACCCAAAAGAAGGACGCTCCGAGCGGCACGGCCATCACGCTGGCCGAAGGCGTCATCTCGGAGCTGCACGACAAAACCGCGTGGGTGAACTACGCGCCGGGGATCGAACACGCGACGAACCGGATCGAAACTCCGGCGGACGCCGCCGCGGACCAGCTCGAAATCCGCTCCGTGCGCGAAGGCATGGTTCCGGGCATACACACCGTGACCTACGAATCGGCAGACGATATTCTGGAACTGAAACATACGATTAAGAACCGCCGTACGTTAGCAATGGGGGCTGTCATAGCCGCCGAGTTCTTATGCGGCAGGCAGGGCGTCTACTCGATGGACGACCTGCTGAAATAAATTTACGAATATGGGAAAAATCAAGGCATTCTTCCGCAACAAATGGGTCGGCTTCGCGCTCGCCTCGCTGCTTTACACGCTCTGGTTCGTCGTATGGACCGGCAATCTCTGGATGCTGCTGGGGCTGGCGGTGATCTTCGACCTCTACATCACGAAGTTCTTCTACCGCTACGTCTGGTGCCACAACGCGCGTATGTGCCAGCAGAGCAAGGTCTACAAGACCGTATACGAATGGGTAAACGCCATCATCTTCGCCACGGTCGTGGCTTCGCTGGTGCATATCTTCGTCTTCCAGATGTACGTCATCCCGACCTCGTCGATGGAAAAATCGCTGCTGATCGGCGACTATCTCTATGTGAGCAAGGTGACTTACGGACCGCAGATGCCCAACACGCCGCTGTCGTTCCCGTTCGTGCATCACACGATGCCATTCTCGCAGACCAAAAAATCATTCTCCGAAGCCGTCAAGTGGCCGTACCACCGGCTCAAGGGGTTGCGCAAAATCAAACGCAACGACGTGGTGGTCTTCAACTTCCCGGCGGGCGACACCGTCCTTCTGGAGAATCAGAACGCCACCTATTACGACGTGCTGCGCAGCTACGAGGATTCGTTCGGCAAAGAGGAGGGACGCAAGCGTCTGGCCGAAAAATACACCATCATCAGCCGCCCCGTGGACAAACGGGAGAATTACATCAAACGCTGCGTGGCCGTTCCGGGCGACTCGCTCGAAATACGCAACGGGCAGGTGTGGGTGAACGGTGCACCGCAGGAGGGGATTCCGGGCATCCAGTACCAGTACGCCGTACAGGTGTCGTCGCCCCTTTCGCAGTACGCCATCGAGAATCTCGGCATTACGGAGTACCGGGGCAACGGCTCGGTATACGACATGTTCCTGACCGAAGAGGCCGCCGGGAAAATCGAAGCCCTGAACAACGTGATCTCCGTCCGCCGCTACATCTTCTCCCCCAATACGGAGGTGTTCCCGCAGTGGAAGGAGCCGCACTGGAGTCAGGACAACTACGGACCGATCTGGGTGCCCAAGAAAGGCGCGACGGTGGAGCTGACCGCCGAGAACCTGCCGCTGTTCCGCCGCATCATCGAGACATACGAGGGCCACTCGCTCGAAGAGCGCGACGGCAAAATATTCATCGACGGAGCGGAGGCTGACAGCTACACGTTCGGCATGGATTATTACTGGATGATGGGCGACAACCGCCACAATTCGGCCGACTCGCGGTTCTGGGGCTTCGTTCCCGAAGACCATATCGTCGGCAAGGCTTCGTTCGTCTGGCTGTCGCTCGACGCGAACAAATCGTTCCCGGCGAACATCCGCTGGAACCGTCTGTTTACAAAGGTGCGGTAGGGTGGAACCGGAGGACAGCTATCTGACCATTGCGGCGCCCGCCGAGGCGTCGTCGAGGGAGCGGAGCAGCAAGTTCCTCGCCTATGCCTACCCCGTGCAGCAGGAGGAGCAGATACGCGAAATCCTCGACGGACTGCGCAAGAAATACTACGACGCGACGCACCATTGCTACGCATGGCGGCTGGGGCCGGGAGGCGCCGCATTCCGGGCCAACGACGACGGAGAACCTTCGGGAACGGCCGGGAAGCCGATTCTGGGACAGCTGCTTTCGAACAACCTGACGGACTGCCTGATCGTCGTGGTCCGCTACTTCGGCGGCACGAAACTGGGGGTTCCGGGGCTGATCGCCGCATACAGGGAATCGGCGGCGGAAGCGATCGCGGCGGCCCGAATCGTCGAACGCACCGTAGACCGCACGATCCGCGTCGATTTCCCCTACATCGCCATGAACGACATCATGCGCGTCATCAAGGAGCAGCAGCCTAAAATCGCATCGCAGGAGTTCGACAACCTCTGCACGATGGTGCTCACCATCCGCGAAAGCCGCGCCGGGGAGCTGACCGAAAAACTGAAAAAAGCCGGAGGAAGCATCGCCGGCGAGGACATTTGAGAATCGAAAGTTAAAAATCGAAAACCGGAAATGCGGTCCGCCGCATTCCGCGGTTTCAGCGATACGAAATGACACACGAAAAATCCATCTATATCAAAGGCGCGCGGGTCCACAACCTCAAGAACATCGAGGTCGAGATTCCGCACGACAAACTGGTCGTCGTAACGGGCCTTTCGGGTTCGGGAAAATCGACGCTGGCCTTCGACACCATCTTCGCCGAGGGACAGCGCCGCTACGTCGAGAGCCTTTCGGCCTATGCCCGGCAGTTTCTGGGCAAAATCAACAAACCCGACGTGGACATCATCACGGGCATCGCGCCGGCCATCGCCATCGAACAGAAGGTCAATACGCGCAACCCCCGTTCGACGGTGGGCACGACGACCGAGATATACGACTACCTGAAACTGCTGTTCGCCCGCATCGGACACACCTTTTCGCCCGTATCGGGACAGGAGGTGCGCTGCTACAGCGTGGACGACGTGGCGACATACATTCAGGAACTGGGCGAGGGGAGCCGCGCCGTCATCGCTGCGCCGCTCGTGCTGGCCGAAGGGCAGGGGATCATCGAAAAACTGACGCTGCTACTCTCCGACGGCCTGATGAGAGTCTACACCGACGGTCAGACGCGCCTGATCGAGGAGATACTCCCCTCGATCGACGAAACGACCGGAGCCGCGGATATTCAGGTCGTGATCGACCGCATGCGCATCGCGCCGGACGACGACACGCAAACCCGCATCCGCGACTCCGTGGCGCGCGCCTTCTCCTACGGCGACGGCATCTGCACCGTCATCTCGGACAAGGGCGCGGCCGAATTCTCGTCGCGCTTCGAGGCGGACGGCATCGAATTCGAACATCCGTCGGAACACCTTTTCAGCTTCAACAACCCGCTGGGGGCATGTCCCCGCTGCGAGGGATACGGCAAGGTGATCGGCATCGACGAGGATCTGGTGATTCCCGACAAGGGCAAGACCATCTACGAGGACGCCATCGCCTGCTGGCGGGGCGAGACCATGCGCAAATGGAAGGAAAAGCTGGTGGAGAACGCCTATAAGTTCGATTTCCCGATCCATACGCCGTTTCACGAGCTGACGCAGGAGCAGAAACGGCTGTTGTGGCGCGGCAACCAATATTTCCACGGTCTGGACGAGTTCTTCGCCTACATCGACTCGGAGCGGCGCAAAATCCAGTTCCGCGTGATGAAGGCCCGCTATACGGGCAAGACCGCCTGCCCCGAATGCGGCGGCAGCCGCCTGCGCAAGGAAGCGCTGTATGTACGCGTCGGCGGGAAAACCATTGCCGATTTGGTAGTAATGCCGGTGGACGAGCTGATCGTATTCTTCAACGGACTGCAGCTCGACGAACACGACACGAAAACCGCGGCCCGCATCCTGATCGAAATCCGCAGCCGCCTGCAATACCTCGCCGACGTGGGACTGGGCTATCTGACGCTCGACCGGCTTTCATCGACCCTGTCGGGCGGCGAGAGCCAGCGCATCAACCTCTCGACCTCGCTGGGCAGCAACCTCACCGGCTCGCTCTACATCCTCGACGAACCCTCGATCGGCCTGCATCCGCGCGACACGAACCGGCTTATCAAGGTGCTCAGGCAACTGCGCGATCTGGGCAACACGGTGATCGTCGTCGAGCACGAGGAAGAGGTGATCCGCGCCGCCGACTACATCGTGGACATAGGTCCCAAGGCGGGTTACAACGGCGGCGAAGTGGTTTTCAGCGGTACGCTGCCGCAGCTTCTGAAAAACAAAAAAAGCCTGACGGCGGATTACCTGACGGGCCGCCGCGCGATCGCCCCGCCCGCCGCGGAACGCGGATGGAGCAGTTCGATCGTCATAAAAGGCGCCCGCGAGAACAACCTGCGCAATATCGACGTGCGGATTCCGCTGGGCGTGATGACCTGCATCACGGGAGTCAGCGGCAGCGGCAAATCGTCGCTGGCCAAGGGAATACTCTATCCGGCGCTGCGGCGCATGCTCTTCGACACGGGCGTCAAGCCCGGCGACTTCGACGGCATCGTCGGCGACGTGCAGCTGCTCAAATCGGTCGAGATGATCGACCAGAACCCCATCGGCAAGTCGTCGCGTTCGAATCCCGTGACCTACATCAAGGCCTACGACGAAATCCGGCGGCTGTTCGCCGACCAGCCCTACGCCCAACATACGGGGCTGGGGGCTTCGGCATTCTCGTTCAACATCGCGGGCGGCCGCTGCGAGGAGTGTCAGGGCGAAGGGGTCATCAAGGTCTCGATGCAGTTCATGGCCGACGTCGAACTGGTCTGCGAGGCCTGCGGGGGCAAACGCTTCCGCGACGAGATACTCGAAGTCAAATACCGCGGCAAGTCGATCTACGACGTGCTGGAGATGACCGTGGACGACGCGATCGCGTTCTTCGGCGAGGAGAAGAAGGATTCGACCTGCAAACGGATCGTCGAGCGGCTCAAACCGCTGCAGGACGTGGGGTTGGGCTACATCAAGCTGGGCCAGTCCTCTTCGACCCTGTCGGGCGGCGAGAGCCAGCGCGTGAAGCTGGCGTCGTTCCTGACCAAGGACAGCGCGCAGGGCGGCGTGATGTTCATCTTCGACGAACCGACGACGGGACTTCATTTCCACGACATCAACAAGCTGCTGGCGGCATTCAACGCGCTGATCGAACGGGGACACACGATCGTCATCGTGGAACATAACATGGACGTCATCAAATGCGCCGACTGGGTCGTGGATCTCGGTCCCGAAGCGGGTACGGGCGGCGGCGGAGTCGTATTCGAAGGCACTCCGCGCGCATTGGAACAGTGCCCGGAGAGCTATACGGGCAAATTTCTCAGCCTGCGCACGAAATTATAATCATGGAATTCTTCACATACAGATTACCCAACGGCATCCGGGGTATCCACCGTCAGGTGAAAAGCAACGTGGCGCACTGCGCGCTGGTCGTCAATGCCGGAAGCCGCG
>OGDN01004186.1_pt1 | contig 13405 bp, 9 predicted proteins | sample 1570271 | NCBI WGS metagenome assembly OGDN01 (sample SAMEA4384481, study PRJEB24528) | human gut metagenome | reverse complement strand
AAAAGCCTGTGGACTCTGGGGGAAAACTGCTTCGAGGAACTTTATCAGTTCCTTGGAGATGTGACAATAACCGCGGTGAATGAAGCAGGAAGCTCCGACCTCTTTAGGTGGGAGTAGTTCACTGCTTTCATAATATCGTCTATCTTATGAACTGACAAGTATAGAGGTATTCTACACTTCTCGTTGAAGTTTACATATTATAAAACAGCCATAAAGCTAAAACAAAAGGGCAGATTCTTAATTGAGTCTGTTCTTTTTTTATATGTGAGAAATATTTTTGTGAAAAAAACTCATATTTATAATAGAAGGTGAGGTGGAGATGTTGAAGAAAATTAAAAAAATTGATAAAATGAGTCATAACAAGAAGATGAAGATTGATATGAAAAAGGAAGAAAGGACTAAATTAATGTCATTTTTTACAAGTAATTTATCAGGGCGAGTTAGAAATTTTGAATTACCAGCAACAAAAGCGTTGATGCCTCTATACGAATCAATTGTTAATTCTATCTATGCTATTGACGAACGGCAACAAAAAGAAAATTCTCTAAATGGTCGTATTATGATTCATATTGTACGTGAACCACAACAGTATATTCAGACAGATGGGATTGATGGCAGCATTAATGATATTACGGGGTTTATAATAATTGATAATGGAATTGGCTTTAATGATGCTAATATGAAATCTTTTTTGCAATTAGATTCCACATATAGAATTGAAAAAGGTGGAAAAGGTGTTGGTAGGTTTACATGGTTAAAAGCTTTCCGAAAAGCTAAGATTGAAAGCTGCTTTGAAAATGGTGATCAATGGGTAAAAAGAAGTTTTGATTTTATGTTAAATCAAGATGAAATTAACGATTCATTAATAAAAATTGATGAATTAAAAGATAATAAAACAGTTGTAACATTAGAAGACTGTTTATCACCATATAAAGATAAACTTCCAAAAGGAGGCGATAATGTTGCTACGAAAATCATGCAGCATTGTTTTATCTATTTAATGTCGCCAACATGTCCAGAAATTATAGTAGTGGATGATATTAATCAGCAGACTTATAATATAAATCAAATGTTTAGAAATTCTATACAAGAAGAATCAAACCCAATAGAATTTGAAATTAAAAATGAAAAATTTTTCTTACGACATGCAAAAATTATGGATTCATCATTTGAAGCAAGTAAATTATACCTTTATGCGAATGATCGGATGGTCCAGGAAATAAATATAGAAAAATATATTGTTGATCTTGATAAAAATCTTTTTTTCGAGAAGGGGTATTATTATGCTGGTGTTTTGTCAGGAGAGTTTTTAGATAAAAATGTGGGAACAAACCGAACTTCTTTCATGATTCCTAATATTGCAGAAAATGATTTGGAAATAGGAATGAATGATATTATCTTAAATACATCCGAAGAAATCAAAGTATATTTGTCAGAATATTTGAAAGAAGTAAAGAAAAAGAAAAAAGAAAGAATTGCTAAGTATATAAAAACAACAGCTCCTCAGTATAGACATTTATTAAATTACATGGAAGAAGATATTGAATCTATAAAACCATCTCTTTCTGAGACAAAATTAGATGATGAACTACATAAGATTAAACGAAAATTTGAAAAACAATTAAAAGAAGAAAATGAAAAAATATTAAAAACATTAGAAGTCGGTGCAGTTAATTTGGATTCATATCAAGAAAAATTTGCCAATCAATTTGCTAAGATCAGTGAAGCAAACAAATCTTCTTTAGCTGAATATGTAGCACACAGGAAAGTTGTTTTGGAATTGTTAAAAAAAGGAATTCGGTCCAATGATTTTGGAAAATATAGCAAAGAAGCATTTATTCATAATCTTATTTATCCAATGCGGAGAACTTCTGAAGAGATTGAATATCAAGCTCATAATTTGTGGTTAATTGATGAAAAATTAGCATATTGTGATTATATATCTTCAGATGTTCCATTTAATAATGATTCAAAAGAGGGTAGACCAGATGTACTACTTCTAGATAGTCCAGTTGCAGTATCAGACGAAGAAAATACTGGAAGAGAATATGGAACAATCATAATATTTGAATTAAAGCGGCCGATGCGAGATGATTATACATCAAGTGATAATCCTATTGATCAGATGATGGATTATGCAGAAAAACTTAAAGAAAATACTGTTAAAGATAAATATGGAAGAACAATAAAAACAAGTGATAATACGCAGTTATATTTATATGCTGTATGTGATATAACAGATACCTTAATAAAGATAGCAAGAAAATATAATTTTTGTGAAACACCGGATAAATTAGGGATGTATTATTATAATCATGTTATAAATGCATACATTGAAATTTTGTCATATGATAAGATCATTGATGACACAGCCAAAAGAAATAAAATTTTGTTCGATAAATTGGGAATATAGATTAATAATTTAAAACGAAAAGGCAGATTCTTAATTGAGTCTGTTCTTTTTTTTTGTAAAAGATCTTATATATGGAAAAAATAATTGGCTTAAAATCTCATATTTATAATGAAGAAAATATTGTGTTATTTTAAGAAGTAGAATATAATAAAATAAAAGAGGCTTGCCTTCTTAAATTATATAGAGAAAGAAAAATTACCAAAATAGGATATAAAGATAAAATGACAAATGAACATATACAAAAATGTTTCCCTGCTTATATACCGGAAGAAGAAATTAGAAAAGCAGGAGCTAAAGAAAATGAATATAATGTTTATAGAATTTGTAAATGGGGAGAATTAAATCAGCATGCATTTATATCTACATATGAAGAAGTACTAGAACGGGATGGAAATGTCAATGATTTGGATTTAAATGATATCAGCTCGTTCAGTACATCTTGTTTTGAAAAAGAAAAAGATGCAAAAAGAATGATGAAATTTTTTACAAAAAAAAATCCACAAGCTATATTGGCATATGGGAATATAAAAAAAGAAACGGGATTATCACAAAAAACAAGTGAGAGAAAACCAAAACAGAAATCACATGTCGATTGGTGGATATATAAAGACAGTATTATATATAGTGATTTTAAAAAGGTAACACTCGAAAGGAGCGAAGAAAATGGAGAATAAAATGTTTTATCAGGACGAAAAAAAAAGATTTCTATATGATTATATTTTCTTTGAGACAACAAATCCTATCTTTTTTTCTTGTATAGATGAAAAAAAAGATATATATATTGCCACATTGTGTGATGATAGGAAAGAATTGCGTTGGATTCTTGCAAAAACATCAGAATCACAATTAATGGATATTATGAAAAATAAAGTAACAATGTATGATGTGTATTTGAATTCAGATATATATTATGTTATTACTAGAAAATGTAATATTACAAAGTGCCAATTATGTGATGATAAATCAATCGATAAACTTGATTTTCCTACAAAGGGAGAATATTTTGAAGCAGATGATGAAGAATTGGCAGATTATATGACACATATTAATAAAAAAAATAATAATAATATATATAATGAAGCCTTTCATAAAAAAAAGAAATTTATCTTACAGAAGGGATCAATTAAAACATCTCACACAAATCAAGATGATAACAAAGATATGGAAATAGCAACAATTGATATAGAATATAATGCTTTCAATGCTGCATAAGGAATAAAAAAATGAATAATAAAAATATAGAAAGTGTTTTAAAACTAAATAATTTGGTATTTGATAAGATCAATTTTGAGAGACATGGTTTTAAAAGTGACAATGAATTTCGATTCGAAATATCTTCTGAAATTTTTGAAAAAGATGGGCATTACAGAGTAACTTTAAAATTAGAAGGAGAAAAGAATGATGAGTATACAGTTAGTATTAGTTTATCCGGATTTTTTACCTTTGATTCTCAATATCAACTTTCAGAAGAAGATGTCGAAACATTAATCACTAAAAATGGAATTGCTATATTGATGCCATATTTAAGAAACCAATTATCAAACTTGACTGCTCAACCGAATACAGATGCTGTAGTTTTACCAATTTTTAATATCAATAATATGTTAAAGAAATAGAATATTGAATATTATATTAAATTGTATAATCATCTAAAATCTGTTAAAATACTCCATAAGGGAGTAAAATCAATCTCATATAATAACAATCATGGGCTTCCTGTTTTTGGAAGTCCATTTTTTTATATGTGAAAAATAAAAAAATAAAAATCTCTCATATTTATTATGTAAAGATTAAAAAAAAAGACTCAATAACCTGATGCAAAAACAGGTTTTATATACGGAGGGAGAAAGAGTATGCGTAAATTAAGAAAAGTTGTGCCATTTGGACTGGCAGTTATGATGTCATTACAGGGGATCTATCCTGCAGTTCCAGTGATGGCAGATACCGTAAAAGTAGCAGCTGCAAAGAAAACTACATCATCAGCTACTGTATTAAGCAAAAAAGAACGTGCAAAGATCATGCAGCAGATCAATGCGATGAGTCCGGAAGAAGGATTAAAGCTTGCAAAGAAAAAGGGGATCATCAAAGAGGATACGAATACAAAAGAAAGTAATCTGAAAAAAGCAACGGTCAATAAAGACGCCAAAGAGGGAAAAGTTGGATATCAGTTTACTCAGGATCAGTATGTGGATGAAACACATCGTATCCGATATGAATATACAGTAACTGCTGAAGGGGAAGTATCAGCTCAGTATGTAAAAGGAATCCTATATGAAAATGGAAAGCCTAAAAAAGAAGATAATAAAGAAGTTACATATGATATTACAGATGAATTAACATATCCTTCGCAGGTTACATTAAATAACACAACTTACAAAGTAACAGATGCTGCGACATTAAATGTAAAAGCGAAACATCTGATCATTCCTGAGGGAGTTGAAACATGTTGGGATTCTTCTACTGATAGATACGTAGAAAAAATGACAATTCCTTCTACATTAAAGAAATTTGATCGAAGCTTTTATGGACATTCATCATATGACAATGATAAATCGGAATTAGAATGGAAAAAGAGCTATGTTTTCAAAGGATATGAATTATCAAATCCTGAAAAGGCAAAATATGTTTCTGTCAAAGACGGAATTGTTTATAATAAGGATCAGACAGAAATGGTTTCAGCTGCTCCTTGTGCCTTAGAAAAAGATGTTTTAACATTACCAGATACATTAAAAGAAATCCCGGCAGGATCATTCAAATCGTGTAAAGGGATTAAAAAGCTTGTCTTCGGTAAAAATATCACATCCATCGGGAACGGAGCTTTTGCTTATTCCAATATTGAAAACGTACAGATGAATGATAACGTAACTGTTTTAGATGAATATGCGTTTTATTACTGCACAAAATTAGCAAATGTAGACTTATCTAAGAGTCTGACAAAGATTGATGGATATGAAACATTTAAGTACACAGCTGCTTTAAAACATATCGATCTGAAGAATGTAACGGAATTAACTGGATGGTATACGTTTCAGCAGTCTGGATTAGAAGACGTGGATCTGTCTAATGTTGAAAGCGTTGATGGAGTCCAGGTGTTTGGATTATGTCACGATTTAAAAACAGTTTATATTGGTAAAAACACAGATTTTTCAAGTGGATTAATGATTGGATGTGCTTGTTTTGTTGGATGTTTTAAATTAGAAAAGTATGTACAGAAAGAAAAAAATATTCATAATTTGTATGTTGAAGATGGAAAATTGTATGCAAAAAAAATGAGTGGATATGTAGCGCTTCCTGATGGAGATATGGAAGTAAAAACACTAAAAGGAAAAATTCTGCTAGGATATCCGACTCAAATGCAAAAGAAAAATGCGGAAGATAATAATGGGGTGCTTAAAATAGATGATGATGTAACAGCAATTGGTGGAGATGGGTTGACTGCATATGCACAATACATTGATTCAGAAGGACATTCTACAGCAATTGAAGAATTATATCATAAACTTATTTTACCAGCAGCAGTTGAATCTTTCAGCATTGTTTATTCAATGCCAAAACAGGATCTTGAGGTTGATATTTACGGAAATACACTTCCTGCTTTATCAAATCGTTGTATTTATTCAGTCGGAGATAGCGATGCTGGAAAGGAAGATGCAGTATTAGGAACAAAAACAATTAAATTCAAGACTGCTGCCTTAAAAGAAGAATTCGAACAGCATTGGAAAGAACATGTTATGTATATTTATGAGGGAGAAAAAGAAGTATATGATGTTCTTCCAGAAAAGAAAACAACATCCCTTTCACTCAACAAAACATCCGATAAGATCTTATGTGATGGAACTTCTCATGAAATTCATCTGATCGCAAAATTATCCGAAGATGATTGTACCGATGTGGTAACTTTTAAGAGTTCGAATGAAGATCTTGCAACTGTCGATGGAAATGGTGTGGTCACTACAAAAGCAAACGCGCATGGAACAGCAACCATTACTGCAACTGCAGGAGATCATACCGCAACTTATAAATTAACACAGGCAGGATCAGGGATCGATGTAACAGCAGATCAGAAAACAATCGTTTATAAAGAATGGTGGGAAACAGAGAATCTTTTAGATAACATTAAAAAAAGCATTGATGTAACCTGTGCAGATTGTCATAACAGCTTAGGAAGAGATAAAGATTATGAAGTCATTGTTTCTGATTACAAAAAAACTGGAAAAGTAGATGTGACGATCAAGGGGATCGGTGCTTTTGAGGGAATGACAGCAAAAACTTCTGTAAATGTGGAATATCACAAGCATGGAGAACAGGGATATCGAATTGATAATCTGTATTCAGGATATAACTGGACAGGAAAAGAGGTAAGACCAGATCTGGAAGTTTACTGTAATGACTGCAACAAGAAATTAAAGGAAGGAACAGATTATAAGCTGGAATATGAAAACAACGTGAATGTTGGTACTGCAACGGTAAAAGTTGTTGGTATGGGCGCTTATGAAGGTGTTGACCAGACCGCTAATTTTAAGATCGAAGAAGATTGTGGATGGAATGGTATCAAGTATTATAATGACACGTATCAGAATGGTGACCATATCGGAAGTCTTGAATGGAGCGAATGGGGATATAATAAAAAAACTCCATATATTCCTATTGCATGTAATCATTGCGGAAAAGAATTGGAAAATGGAAAAGATTATACGATCACATTCTCTAATACAGATCATCCGGGGGAAGGTACAGCAAAAGTTGTGGGATTAAATGAATATGCAGGATATGAGCTTAGTTTTACCTATACATTAAAAGCAAAAGATCTAAGGGCAGAATCTTATTATAATGGAGATGATCTTGGAACTTACAAATGGACAGGAAAAGAAGTAAAACCAGATATTGGAAAGATCTATGTTCAGGATATTTATGGATCTGTAGTTGATACAGAAGCTGTCGAAGGAAAAGATTACCAGTTAGAATATTCCAATAACATTGAAGAGGGCACTGCAACGATCAAAGTTGTCGGGATCGGAGATGCAAAAGGAACTGTTTTAACTTACACATACCATATCGAAAAACAGCATGGTTGGAATGGATTCAGCGTGACAGGACACAAAGATGGAGATGATCTTGGATCATATGAGTGGACAGGAAATGATGTGGAACCGGAATTAAATCTGACATGTAATCACTGTGGAAATGAATTATATCTAGGAAGAGATTATGAATTAGAATACACAGGAGATCGCACAGAGCCTGGAAAAGTCACTGTAAAAGTCATTGGAACACGTGATTATGAAGGATGGACACAGAGCTATACTTACACGATCATGAATAAGACATTCTCATTTGAAGATCATAAAGACGGAGAAGATCTTGGAGCTGTAGAATATACAGGAAGCGAAGTAAGATATCCGATCAGCAATGTGACAGACAAGACAGGAAAGACATTATCTGAGGGAACGGATTACAAACTGGTTTATTCAGATAATACAAAACCTGGTGTTGCAAACGTACAGATCATTGGATTAAATGATTATGATGGATGTACTTTAAGCTTTACTTACACGATCGTGGATCATGATGGAGAAAGCGGATTCCACAACAACCTTTACACAGATGGAGCTGATATGGGATCATATGCTTACACTGGAGAAGAAGTGAAACCATCCATTGGACTGATGTACAGTAATTACAACCAGACATTCTTAATTGAGGGTGTGGATTACAAAGTAGAATACAGCAACAATATCAATCCGGGTGTTGCAACAGCAAAAGTCATTGGAATCGGACGTTATACAGGACATGAGATGAGCTTTACTTATACGATCAAGAACAAGAGCTTTGCTGCAAAAGATCACAAAGACGGAGAGAATCTTGGAACTCTGAAATGGACAGGAAAAGCACAGACTATGAAACTTGGAGATATGATCGATCCGATCGATGGACATGTCTTAAAAGAGGGAACAGATTACAAGATCGTTTATTCTGATAACGTTGATGCAGGAACTGCAAAAGCAGAAGTGATCGGATCAGGATATTATGAGGGAAGCAGTTTAACATTCTACTACACGATCGAAAAACAGCATGGATGGAATGGATTCTATTCCAAAGGACACAAGGATGGAGAAAGCCTTGGAACATTTAAATGGACGGGAAATACGGTCCTGATTGATCCTGATATGAGATGCAGCCACTGTGACAAAGAATTACAGGAAAATGTAGATTACAAGGTAGAATACAGCAATAACATCGATCCGGGTGTTGCAAGTATGAAGATCATCGGTATGGGAGATTACAAAGGGTATGAATTAAACTTTACATTTGTGATCGAAAAGAAAGCGCCTACGACAACCGAAGATCAGAAACCTACGACAACGACTACAGAGGTAAAACCAACCACTGGCACAACAGAAAGCAGTTCTGCAACTTCTGAGACAAAGCCAACGACTGGTACAACTGCAGTTACTACAACAACAACCGAAGACAAAACAACAACGACTACAGAAAGCAAACCTACAACGGAAGACAAGACAACTGCTACAACAGAGTCAAAACCAACAACATCTTCCACAACAACAGAAACAAAACCAAGCACAGGAACTTCTTCTACATCAGGAACGACTACAGCAGAAAAAGAGACTGCAACAACTGCAGCTCCTGTGATCAGGATCTCTGTAAAGAAAGCTGCGATCCAGAAGATCAAAGCATTAAAGAAAGCGTTTACGATCAATATCTTAAAGAATAAAGATCAGGTCACAGGATACCAGATCAGCTATTCTTACAAAAAGAACTTTAAAGGACAGAAAATAAAAGATCTGAAAAAGTTCAAATACAAAAAGATCAAAGTAAAACGCAAAAAATATACGATCGTTTCTTACAAAGCAAAAGGACTCAAGAGAAAGAAGACGGCTTATATCAGAGTTCGTGCTTATAAACAGGTTGGAAAAACAAAGGTTTATGGTAAGTGGAGTAGTGTGAAAAAAGTAAAAATTAAATAACGTGATAAGAAGCAGTTCTTCGGAGCTGTTTCTTTTTTTTGTACAAATATATACTTATACAATCAAAATTTTATATGTGAAAAATTTTTCGTGGAAATTCGCTCATATTTATCTTTGAAGAGTTAAGACCGGATGCTGCCAGAATTGGAGGTATCCGAGATGAGAATCGATATAGCAGTAATCATAACCATTGTTGTGACTCATTATGCAGATAAGGTGTTAGATGCTTTCGATAAAATAACTATAGCATCTATCAAGAAAATGAAAACAAAAGGAAAAGATATTTTGAAACAAAGAAGATCAAAGTCTGATCTAAAGATAAGAAAAAGAGCCAATGTGCATCAGACATCGGCTCTCAAAAATAATGAATCTGAAAGTTCCACCAAAAATCTTTCAGAATTTTCAAAGAATATGGATATCCATGATAATAAAAATTGCATTTTCCATATTCATATACATACTGATCACAGATAAGATCAGTAATTAAAGAAACTTAATAAACAAGCATCCGGATATTCTCTTTTGACAGAGGATATTCGGAAATCTGACATATTTGATATGAAAGATTTTATGATTTTGAAAATCACATATAAGATTTTCTCCATTCATCACTTATTACATTTTGAATATGAGAGACAGGATGAAAGATAACTGTAAGATATTCATAATGATTTGAAAGGGGGCGATAATATGGCAAATGTATTTGATGCGGCAAAATATATTTTAGAACGACTTGGTGAAATGTCTACCATGAAATTACAAAAATTGTGTTATTATGCACAGGCATGGTCATTAGTTTGGGATGATGTTCCATTATTTGATGGATATATGGTTGAAAAAGTTTTCAATATATTGTGGTATGATGATAATCATGGGGACAATAATCGTTGTGTCTGTAGATCATATTTGAAACATACATGAGAAATAAAAAAAACGAAAGGAGTAACTTTCTTCAGAGAGTTGCTTCTTTTTTTTTGTCGCAAAACGAGTTTAATTTCTGTAGTGTCATATTTTTTCTCTGAAAATTCATATTTGCATTGAGAAAGAAAGAATCCGGATGCTCCAACAGAAGGAGAATTCGTGATAAATATGAAGAAAATAGTAATGGCGCTGCAGATTATGTGGTATGGAATACAGTTGGCAAAAGAAGTCAAGGAAATATATAAATGGTATAAGAAAAGAGCCGATGGTAATTCACCGACTCTTAATGGTATTACTGAGAAAGAAGCTCCACATTCTAACTCAGACATAAAAATTGGAGATATTACAGTCGAGAATAGTCCTGGCTGCAATATCAATATTGGAAATCAGTTTCATTGTAATGGCAAAACTGACTAGCCCATGTGAACATAAAGAAAATTAGAAAGTAAAAATCAAGCATCCGGATATTCTCTCAAAACAATAAGAGAATGTTCGGTTTTGCTTTTATTTTTTCTTTCAATTTAAATATGAGAGATTTGAAATTTTTTATTTTTCACATATAAGATTTTGCAACTCAGGAAAAGAAAAAAATAAGCAGACACACCAGATATCTTTCCCCAAATATCTCATATTTATATTGTAATACTATTTTTTTTAGAAAGGAGGCCGCAGAAAATGCGCTTACGAAAAATTGGAGGAAAGGTGATTGCTTGTGCCTGTTTAAGCCTAAGTGTTTTGATGTGTGTCCCTATGAGTGCTGCACATGCCGCAATTCCAGTCGATACAAATTATGCACAGTGGGATTATAAACCTTTTATATATCCATCTAAAAATTCAGATGGATCAGAACAAACAAAACAACCGGATTTTGATGGAAAAATCAAAGAAGACAAAAAAAATGAGAACCAATACTTTGAATTTCAGTATTCCGATAAAGTATCAAATAATGCATTAAAAGAATATGTCGAAAATGATAAGGTTACAATTTCTGATCTTCTCGGATTGGTTAAAGCATGGGATCGCGAAGAAGATGAATTAACAAGCAGCATCAGAGTCGCAAAGATCGAATATCCTGCAAGTAAAAAGGATAACTATAAACCAGCAACCGTCTTAAATCCATCCAAAACATCAAAATTGGATACTTATTTCAATCACTTGAATAAAGATGAGTATGTTGATATTAAGATTACATATGAAGTGTCAGATACTGGTGGAAATACAGTGCAACAAACAGGATATGTGCGTGTCAAATACAATAATCCACCTGTCTTAAAATCTGATTATCTCGCTTATACAGTGGAAGAATTAGCTGAAAGAGGAGATGAAATCTTAAATGAGATCAAGACAAATGCTTTTGCAAGTGATATTGAAGATGATGCAAATAAGATCAAATTAACACCAAAACTGGTGAATCCGAATCCTTTGACCTTAAATGATATTAAAGATCAGGGAAGTCACATTATCACATTTACAGTTACAGATAGTGGTGGGAAAACAGCAACTTCTAAACCAGAAGTTTATATCACAACAGGAGATCCATACAACTTAGCAAATAAGAAAACAACAAGATTTATTAGTTACAAATACATGTATACTTTAAAAAAAGACAGTATTTGGAGAAAAGCTGATCGCTGGAGTTATCTTGAAAAGGTTTTAAAGAATAACGAAAGTGATCATCCTACAGTAAAATACACCTATGAATTTACTGTTGGAGATTACAAGGATTGAGAGTGAAAGCTTCCACATATTGGTGTGCAGATGAAACTCGACATTAAAAAAGAAAGGATTCTGAAAGAATCAGAAATCTTATATAGGAAAAAGTTTTTCTTTCAAATCTTTCATATTTGTAATAGAAGAAACAATAAAGGAGTGATCTTATGGCAACGTACAGTCTGGAATTAAAACTGAATACAAAGAAAGCTTCCGACTGTCGGTATCTGGAAAGCTACTTCCGAGAAGTCGCCAAGATCAGTAACACGGTACGGCGTTTTGCCATGCGCAGGATCGGATGTCTGAAACGGGACAAGGAATATCGAAATCTGTTAGCACAATACATCAAATTGGACAAAGGCGAAGAAAAAGAGGCTGTTTCCAAAAAGTTATCCGCGGTCGTCTGGTCTTACGGACTGACAAAGTTTCATCTGCAAAAGACCGCACTCGATCTGCGAAAGAACCTGCGGTATGTTCACTCCACAGTTTATCAAAAGATCTGTGATCAGGTATGGAGGGGAGTCGAAAAGGTCCTGTATGCAGATGGAAAACGGCTGCATTTCAAAAAGTGGGATGACTTCTTAAGTTTCGAGGGAAAATCCAATACTACGGGGATCATCTATCAGAATGGAAAAGTGTATATTAACTGTACTCCGAAACGACCAAAAGGAGGGATCATCCTGTCTGTGAAGTTACCGAACAATAAAAACAGTGATCACTGGAACTATGAAACGAGATGCCTGTGTGATCCAACGAAATTCTGCCGGATCGTAAGAAAGAAGTTCTCTTCCGGATGGCACTATTATGTCCAGCTGATCCAGGAAGGGGTTCCACCGCAGAAACATGTAAGAGGAACCGGAAGGATTGGAATCGATATCGGGACTTCTACCATTGCTACGGTATCTGAGACCGCATGTCATCTGGACGTTCTGGGAGATTCCGTGGAAACGCAGGAAAAGGAGATCAAAAGATTACAGCGGAAGATGGATCGGAGTCGCAGGGCAACGAACCCTCAGAATTATAACGAAAATGGAACGATCAAAAAGGGAAAGAAACGATGGTCCTACAGCCATCATTACAGGAAAATGCGGGATCAGTTAAAGTCGATGCGAAGAAAACGAGCCGCTGCCTTAAAACAGTGGCAGGAGATCTATGCAAACTGTCTGCTCGAAGAAGGAGATGAAGTTTATGTGGAGGATATGCGTTTCAAGGCATTACAGAAACGAAAAAAGAATACAGAGAAAAAGGAGAATGGAAGGTACAAGAGTAAAAAAAGGTTCGGTAAGTCGATTGGAAATCATGCTCCGGCACAATTCCTGTCGATCGTAAAACGGAAACTGGATCAGACTGGTGGCAAATACCATGAGGTCAATAC
>OGDN01004183.1_pt1 | contig 13410 bp, 14 predicted proteins | sample 1570271 | NCBI WGS metagenome assembly OGDN01 (sample SAMEA4384481, study PRJEB24528) | human gut metagenome | reverse complement strand
GACCTTTTTCAGCTTTAAATTGCTGACCTGCAATCTCTACTATAACGTACATTTATTCGATGGTTATGTATTTGAACATAATTCGGAGTGCAAATATACGCATATTTATCTTATAAACAACATATCCGGCAAATTTTTTTGGCCCCGTGCGGCTCTGGCATGGTTTTGGGCCGGGGCAGGGCACCGGCACACGCCGGACGGGGTTTTATGAACAGGATACTGATTGTTTCGGACGATATTTTTCTGCGCGACATGGTGCGTCTGTCGCTGATCGACATGCGCACCGAGGTGCGTTGTGCGGCCGATGCGGACGAGATGGAAGGACTTTGCCGCCGCGTATTGTTCGATCTGGTGATCGTGCTGCATGTGGCCCCTTTCTTGTGCGGCCGCGACGTCGTGCGCGGCGTGCGTCCCGCGGGACTGAGACGGCCGCTGTTTTACGTGGTTTCGTGGCTTCAGTCCGAACAGGCCGTCCTGAGTCTGCTGGAGTGCGGCGTGGACCAGTATATGGCTTTCCCGCTGAGCCTGCAGCGGCTGCGGGGCAAGGTGTCCAACGATTTGAACCGGCTTTTATGACCGAAACGCTTTTCATGATATATTCCGCGGCGGCCGCCGCCGTGACGCTCTGGCTGCTCGGCGGGATGGCGGTCGGGCGGATGCGCCGCAGACGCAGGCGCGGCAGGGACGCCGTGCTGCAGCGCAAATACCTGCATATCGTCATGCTCGCCTTGTTTTCGGGCGGCGAAGAGACGCCGCGCTTTCCGCTTCTGCGCCGTGCGGGCGCCCGCCGCCTGCTGATCGAAACCGTCGGCAGGCTGGTGGCGGCGACCTACGGGCTTGACCCGGCGCCGCTGCGCCGCATCGTTGTGCAGTACGGGCTGGACGGGTGGCTGCTGCGCCGGATACGCTTCGCGCAGGGGTACCGCCGTGCGCGCTACCTGATGCTGCTCTCCCGGCTGCCCGCCGGAGACGGCATCGGCGCCGAAGCCGCCCGCTATATGCGCAGCTGCAACCGTTACGTGCGCTTCTACGCCCTGATGACGCAGCTGGCAGCCGAACCTGCGACCTCGCTGCGCCGGATGGCGGAGTACGACTATCCCTTTTCGGCCTGCGAAGTGTCGGAGATCATGGCCATGCTGCGCCGCGGTCTGCTGCCGATCGCCTACGAACCGCTCGTCGGCTCCCCGAACCGCAACCTGCGGATGGTGGGGCTGGGTATCGTGCGGCAGTTCGGCATCGAGGAGGCGGAGAGGCTTCTGCTGGCGATGGTGGCCCGCGAAAAGGTGCCGGAGCTGGGCCGCGAAGCGCTCTATACGCTCTGCTCGATGCGCTGTTCGCTCAGGCGGCGCGAGGTGGCGGGCCGCATCGCCTCGATGAGCCGCGCCGAACGCAAGGCGCTGATGCGTTACATGGCGCGGGAGGGCTATGCGCCTGCCGTGCTGCGGCGGTTGTTCGACGACCGGGAGCGTCCCTACTACGAATCGCTTATACATTCCTATAAACGGAGTCTGGTATGCTGATCGTGCTGTTACTGCTGCTTGCCGCTGTCGCCGCTGCGGCCCTCGCGCTGCTCTGGCTTGTCGTGCGGGGACATAACAAACGGCTGCTGCTGGCAGGTTCTCACGCCGTGGCGAGCGACACGCCCGACGGTATCGGGATATCGGTGTTGTGCAGCGGTGTCCGTGCGCAGGAGCAGGTCGAAAACCTGCTTTCGGCCGAATATGCCCACTATGAAGTGATCGTGGTGCTCGATTCCCTGCGTTATCCCGTCGAGTTTGCGGCCTTTACGGCCCGCTACCGCATGATCCGCGTCGAATACGTGCTGTCGGAGGAGCTGCCCGTGACGGGCGTGCGGGCGCTGGGGCGTTCGCGCAAGCGCCGTTTCCGCAGGCTGGTGCTGGTGGACCGTGCGCAGGATACTCCCGCCGGCGATTTCGATGCGGCGGCCGAAGTGGCCGCTTACGATTACGTGCTGCCGGTGCGGGAGGGGCAGTTTCTGCTGCCGGACGCTGTCGCGCGGCTGGTGGCCGAAGTGGGGGAGCGGGGCGTCGGAGGGTGCGATTGCGTGCGTTCGCGGATCGGAGAGCCTGCCGCGCTGCTGAGCCGCGAAGCCGTCATTGCAGCAGGCGGTTTCGCGCACCGTCCGGGCAAATCCGTACCGTGGCGCCGGCGCCGGAACCTTTGGGAGCCGGTTTTCTATGCGCCGCAGTCTGGGCGCAAGCCGTGTCGCGGGCGGCAGTCCGTGCTGCGCGTTGTGGCGGCTGCGTCGTTGGGCGGCGCGATCGCCGCCGCCGTATGGACGGGCCGGTGGCCAGCGGCCGCCGTACTGCTCACCGCAGCCCTCGTGTGGTGCGTCGCCGGATGTGTTTCGCTGGCCCTCAGCGATATTGCCTACGGGCGTACGGGCGGCGGTGAAAAGGGGCTGCGGCGCCGCTGTAAAATAGGAGTAAAAAATTTTACCATATCATAAATTCTTGTTACCTTTACCATGGCAATCGAAATTACCGAACTCAAAAAACGAGCTACGATGATAAACGACAAGGTGAGGATGTATCTGCTGCCGCCGCTGTTCAATGCGGCAGTCAGGGCCGGAGCCTCGATAATGAATATTTACAAGAATTTAGACGATTACGATATAAGCCTCAAAGACGACAAGACGCCGATCACCCTCGCCGACCGTCTCGCACACAAAACCATCCGCGAATATCTGGGCCGCACGCGCATCCCGATCCTGAGTGAGGAGGGCCGCGAGATGCGCTACGACGAACGCCGCAACTGGGAGTTGTACTGGCTGGTCGATCCGCTCGACGGAACGGTCGAGTTCATCAAGGGAAACAACGAATTTACCGTGAATATCGCCCTGATGGAGAACAACGTCTGCATGGGGGCTGTCATTTATGTCCCCTATTTCGAAAAGATGTACGTCGCCGGGCGCGATTCGGGTTCCTACGTCAAGGAGCATATCGCGCCGGATGCCGCCGCCGAATACACCTACGACCAGATCGTCACGGGCTGGCGGCAGCTGCCGCTCGAAGAGGGAGCGGAGCATCCCCGCCTGCGGGTGGCCGTGTCGCGGTCGCACCAGACGCCCGAAACGGCGGAGCATATCGCCCGCCTGCGCGAAGCGCATCCCGATCTGGAGATCGTCGAGCAGGGGAGTTCCTACAAATTCTGCCTGCTGGCCGAGGGGAAGGTCGATTATTATGTCCGCACGACGCATACGTACGAGTGGGACACCGCCGCGGGCGAGTTGATTCTCGCCGAAGCGGGCGGCCGCACCCGCACGCTGCCCGACGACCGGGAACTGCTCTACAACGAGGAGGACCTGCGCAATCCGTGGTTCGTCTGCCGGTCGAAACACTGCAAGATTTGACGGAAGCGGTTCCGAACCGTTTCCGAGATATACGAAGAAGAGGTCGTCCGCGCGTCGGGCAACCTCATTTTTTATTCGCCGGCGAGTCGGCCTCAGCCGGTTTTGGCCAGCTCCTGCCCGCCAACCTCAGCTTGCCAACCTCAGCCTGCTACAGCCCGCCAACCTCATTCAGCCCCGGCAACTACTGCCGGCTTCCGCCACTCGATCACATCCGGTGGACTCCGGTTTTGCCCGACGGCCGCCGCGTTACTCCGCCTGCGCCGCGCCGAGGAATCCCATGACGCTGAACAGCACGATTACGGCCACAAGTACGATGGAGAGCACCGTGACGTATCTTTTTCCGGATTTGTGCCAGAAGGCGAGGATGCCCGCGAAGAGCGCGGTGTATAAAACGGCTTCGGGGATTCCGCCCAGATGATACTGCACGGGCAGGATCGTGTAGATGTAGCCGTCGAACGAGCCGGGTGTGGGACCTATGGTCGAGATGAAACTCAGGCCCAGAACCAGCCACGCCAGTTTGAGGAATCCGTTTTTGCCGTACAGGAATCCGCGTACGGGCAGCAGCGCCAGCGCGATCAGCATTCCGCGGAAAATCTGCAGTCCGGGGCCGAGCGCGACCCACGGCGAGCTTACGGGCCGCATCAGCAGAGCCAGCGACTCGGACGAGAAGTGGGTTCTGTAATCGAGGAAGAGCAGGGCGAAAACGCCGGCGGTGAAGTAGGCGATCACATGCGCCGAGCATATGCGCCAGACGAATGTCTTCGGGGATTCGGGTTGTCGGATCATGTGCGGCGGGTTTGCAGGGGTTTCAGTCCGTTCGCTCCGGGACTATTTCTTGTGCCCGGCCTCTTCGATGTCGCAGGCCGAGCAGTTGCCCGAACATCCCGCGGCCGTATGCGTGTCGGAGCAGCCGGCGCTGCCGTCCGCTTCGCGCGTTTCGTGTACGGCGCACTTGATGCCCAGCCGCTGCATGTTCTTGTTGGTCGAGATCTCGGAGTCGATGTTATGTCCCTTGATCATCAGCGTCAGCGACATGCCCACGACGAAAAGGGCCACGGCCCCCAGCGCGAACAGAAAAACGATTAACCATGTCGGCATATCAATAAGGTATTTTTACGTCCCGAAATTTTGGCTTTCGGTCACAAATGTATACATTTGTAAGATAAATTGCAAAAACGCTGCCTTCTCTTCGGCGGCGGATGCAAAAAGACAACGACGCAATACTATGAAAATCGTAATAGCGGGAGCGGGAGAGATGGGGAGCCATCTGGCGAAGATGCTGAGCGGCAACGGCCACGACATCACCATTATCGACAGCGACCAGAAACTGCTTTCCGACGTGGGGAGTCTGGCCGACGTGATTACCGTCGAGGGGGATTCGACGACTTTCGCCGTGCTCCGCAAGGCTTCGGTGCGCAAGTGCGACCTTTTCATCGCCGTGAACCACGAGGAGAACGACAACGTCGTGGCGGCGATGCTGGCCAAGAAGCTGGGCGCCCGGAAGTCCATCGCCCGCATCGACAACAACGAGTACCTCGAACCCAACAACAAGGAGATGTTCATCGACATGGGCATCGACTACCTGTTCTATCCCGAAAAGGTGGCGGCCCGCGAGGTCATCAACCTGCTGGGGCACACCTCGACTACGGAGTATGTCGATTTTTCGAGTGGCAAACTCTCGCTGGTGGTGTTCCGTCTGGAACCGGCCTCGCCGCTGGTGGGGCAGGTGCTCACGGGTTTCGCCGACGAGACGCCGCTGAGCTACCGCACGGTGGCCATCACGCGCGGCGGGCAGACGATCATTCCGCGCGAGGGCGAGCAGTTCATGGAGGGCGACATGGTCTATGTCATCGCCCGGCAGGATGCCGTCAGGGAGGTGATGGAGTTCTCGGGACAGTCGAACATCGAGATCAAAAACATGATGATTCTCGGCGGTTCGCGCATCGGCATCCGCATCGCCACGGAGCTGCAGGACGAGGTGAACATCAAATTGGTGGACTACAATGCCGACAAGGCCTACCGGCTGGCCGAGATGCTCGACAAGACGCTGATTATCAATGAGGACGGTCGCAATACGGATGCCATGATGGAGGAGGGGCTTGCGAATATGGACGCTTTCGTGGCCGTGACGGGCCGCAGCGAGACCAACATCCTGGCGGCGATGCTCGCCAAACGCATGGGGGTTAAGAAGGTCATCGCGGAGGTCGAGAACATGAATTATATCAACCTCGCCGAGTCGATCGGCATCGACACGATCATCAACAAGAAACTGGTGACGGCGTCGAACATCTTCCGCTTCACGATGTCGACCGATGTGCAGGCGATCAAATGCCTGACGGGCAGCGACGCCGAGGTGCTGGAGTTCATCGTCAAACCCAACTCCCCGGCCACGAAGTCCCGGATCAAAGACCTCGGGCTGCCCGAGGACACGATCATCGGGGGCATCGTCCGCGGCGACAAGGTTTTCATTGCGGTGGATAACATGGAGATAAATCCCTACGACCGGGTGGTGGTTTTCGCCATGCCGGGGGCGGTCGGGAAAGTGGGATATTATTTTAATTAAAATTAAGAATTAAAAATTAAAAATGGCAAATGCAGTCGCAGGCAAACGTTCGAAAATCGGTAACTTACGGGCCGACTGTACGAATGCTGTTATCCGCAAAACCGTCCGTATTAAGTCGAATGCGGGTATTTCATTTTTCAATTCTTAATTTTTCATTTTTCATTTTTAATTGCGTAGCGAAGTGTCTTTCCGAAGTATAATTCTCAGGGCGTGGTTCTCGCAGCGCGAACGGTCGATCGACCGGTTCCGCCGCCGCCCCGTCGAAACACAGGAACGGATGTTCCGCCGGCTGCTGCGCCGGGGGCGGCTGACGGAGTTCGGCGACCGCTACGACCTGCGGCATATCCGTTCGGTGGAGCGGTTCCAGTCGCAGGTCGAGACGTTCGACTACGAGACTTTCAAACCCTACATCGAACGGATGATGGAGGGGGTGCGGAGCGTCACCTACCCGGGCCGGGTATCGCTGTTCGCACGCTCGTCGGGCACCACCTCGGACCGTAGCAAATATATCCCCGTGACGATGGAGTCGCTGTGGTGGAACCATACGCTGGGCATGCGCGACGTGGCGACGGTCTTTTCGTCCAATTTCCCCAAGTCGCGGGTTTTCGAAGGCAAGACCCTGACGCTGGGCGGCTCGTGCAGCCGTGAGGGACGCAACCTGGTGGGGGACCTTTCGGCGCTGCTGATCCACGAGACGACGTTCTGGAGCGGCTGGTTCCGGGCCCCGCGGACCGAGACGGCGATCATCCCGGATTTCGACGCGAAGGTCGAGGCGATCTGCCGCGAGTGCGTCGGCGAACGGATCACGGCCTTTGCGGGCGTGCCGTCGTGGAATTTGGCGATGATGCGCCGCGTGCTGGAATATACGGGGCGGCAGAACCTGCTCGAAGTGTGGCCCAACCTCTGCATGTTCGCCCACGGGGGTGTGGAATTCGGGCCTTACCGCCGTTCGTTCGAGGCGCTGATACCCTCGGAGCGGATGCAGTACATGGAGACCTACAACGCTTCGGAGGGCTTCTTCGCGCTGGCCGACGATCCGTCGCGCGACGACATGCTGCTGATGCTCGATTACGGCAACTTCTTCGAGTTCCGCAGCGGCGGGACGATCGTCCCGCTGGAGGGCGTGGAGTGCGGCCGTGTCTACGCCATGCTGATCACCTCGAACAACGGTTTGTGGCGTTACGAAATCGGCGATACGGTGGAGTTCACCTCGACGAATCCCTACCGGATCCGGTTCGCGGGCCGCACACGGCAGTATATCAACGTCTTCGGCGAGGAGCTGATCGTCGACAACGCCGACCGTGCCCTGATCGCCGCCAGCAACGAGACCGGGGCCGTCGTCGGGGAGTATACCGTGGCGCCGTGCTACATGTCGCTCCGGGAGCGGGGCGCCCACGAGTGGATCGTGGAGTTCGAGCGTGAGCCTGACAGCCGCGAGCATTTCGCCGAAGCGCTTGACCGGGAGCTGCGGGCCGTGAATTCGGATTACGACGCCAAGCGCCGGACCACGCTCGAACGGCAGCGGCTGACGGTCGTGGACCGCGGGCTTTTCCTCGCATGGCTGCGCGCCCGCGGCAAGAACAAGGTGCCGCGGCTGGTCAACGACCGCCATGTGGCCGAGGAGATACTGGCATTCGGCGGGGAGAAGAAGTGACGGCGGACGTTTTTGCGGCGCGACGCCATGATGACAGGGCGCCGGAACGCTCCGGCAGGACAAAAATGTAAAACAAATATCGTATAATATGTATATAGCAATTGCAGGCAACATCGGAAGCGGAAAGACGACGCTGACCCAGATTCTGACCAAGCGCTACAATGCCAAGTCGTATCTCGAAGAGTGCAACAACCCCTATATCGGCGACTTCTATGAAGATATGAACCGCTGGTCGTTCAATCTGCAGATGTACTTTCTGGGAAGCCGCATCCAGCAGACGATGGACATGCTTTCCGACGGCGGTTCGGGCGTGATTTTTCAGGACCGCACGGTTTACGAGGATGCGCATATCTTTGCCGGCAACCTCCATGAAATGGGGCTGATGCCTACGCGCGACATCGAAACCTACATGAAGATTTTCAGGCTGGTGACCGAGCTGATTCCTAAGCCCGACCTGCTGATTTATCTCAAGGCGAGCGTCCCGACGCTGATTTCGCAGATCCGCAAGCGCGGCCGCGAGTACGAGATGAATATTGACGAGCTGTACCTCAAGCGGCTGAACGACAAGTACAACAACTGGATAGACAACATATACGAAGGCGACGTGCTTGTGGTCGACAAGGACCATGAGGATTTCATTTCGGACCCTGCCGTGCTGGATAAAATCTGCGCGCGGCTGGATGCGCTTAATACCCGGAAGTAACGCATGACGCTGCCTGCGAAGTTTGCCGAGCGCGTTTTGCGCGATCTGGGCGATAGCGAGGGCGCGGCGCTCTGCGCGGCGCTCGACACCGAGCCGCCCGTGTCGGTGCGCCTGAACCCGGCCAAGTGCGGCGGTACGGAGAACGGCGGAGCCGGGCGGGAGGAGTATGCGGACAAGGCGGCCGGCCGTTCGGACGGAGTGCCGCCTGCCGTGCTGGCCGACGCCGACGGCCGGGTGCCGTGGTGCGGCGACGGATATTACCTCGCGGCGCGGCCGCAGTTCACCTTCGACAGCGATTTCCATGCAGGAGCCTACTATGTGCAGGAGGCCGCGTCGCAGTTCGTGGGACATTTGTTGCAGGGTGTCGAAGTCGCCGGCAGGCGGATTCTCGACCTTTGCGCCGCTCCGGGCGGCAAGACGACGCTCTATGCGTCGCTCGCGGGACCTGACGGGCTGGTCGTCGCCAACGAGATCGACCGCCGCCGCGCTCAGGTGCTGGCGGACAACGTCCGCAAGTGGGGCACGGGCAACGTTGCGGTGACGACGTGCGAAGCCCGGCAGCTGGGCGGTTTCGAAGCGTGGTTCGACGTGGTGGCGGTGGATGCTCCCTGCTCCGGCGAGGGGATGTTCCGCAAGGACCGCGACGCCCGCGGCGAATGGAGCGAAGGCAATGTAAAGCTTTGTGCCGCAAGGCAGGACGAGCTGTTGCGTGAAGCGTGGCGTGCGCTCAAACCCGGCGGAGTGCTGATATACAGCACCTGCACGTTCAACCGCGACGAGGACGAAGGCGCGCTCGAACGGATGCTCGGCTGGGCGGAGGACGAAGCGGCGCAGGCCGGGGAGGTCGCCGTCGATGCGTCGTGGGGGATTGTCTGCGGGCGCGTGGGCGCGTTCCGGACTTTCCGGTTTTATCCCCACCGGGCGCGCGGCGAGGGATTTTTCGCTGCCGTGGTCCGCAAGGCTTTCGATGCGGGCGGCCGCTGCCGCACGCCGAAGGCGCGGCGCACGGTCTTCGCTTCGGTGGACAGAGCTGCGGCAGCCGAACTGCGCCGCTGGGTGAACAGTCCCGAACGGATGTGCTTCGTGACGGTCGCCGACACCTGCTACGGCTATTATGTCGCGCAGGCGGAAGCCGTAAAAGCGCTGGCCGAAGCGCTTCCGGTGATATATTCGGGCGTGGCGATGGGGCAGCTCTTCAAGGGGCGTCTGCGTCCCGATCCCGCGCTGGCGTTCTTCTGCGGACTGAACCGGGATGCGGTTCCCGCCGCGGAGCTGGACGAAGAGCAGACGCTCCGCTTCCTGCGCAGGCAGGAGATCGGGGCCGGACCTTTTGCCGAAGGGATCAATCTGGTGTGCGCGCGGGGCCGTGCGCTCGGATTCGCGAAGCGCATAGGAAACCGGGTAAACAACATGTATCCCAATTCATTGCGAATTATTAAACAATAGATATGGCCGAGAAACTTTTTTATTCGATGGGCGAAGTGGCCGAGATGTTCGACGTCAATGCGTCGCTGATCCGTCACTGGGAGTCGCAGTTCAGCGTCATCCGCCCCAAACGCAACAAGAAAGGAAACCGCCTCTTCTCGCCGCAGGATGTCGAGAATCTCAAACTGATCTATCATCTGGTCAAGGAGCGGGGAATGACCCTCGAAGGGGCGAAGAAAGCACTCCGGCAGCAGCCTGCCGAGGGCGGAATGGAACGCGATGCGGAGCTGATGGAGCGTCTGCAGCGTATCCGCGCGCTGCTGGTCGAGGTGCGCGAGGACCTGAAGGCCGGCGAGGGGGAAATCCTTGCCGACGCTGACGCCGATACTGACGCCGGTGCCGTGCCGGATGCGCCGGACGCCGAAGCCGCCGCACCCCGCCGCAGGGGCAAACCCGTGGTGAAGATCGCTGCGGAAGGTGAGGAAGCCGCCGATGCGGGACACTCGGTGGCGAAGCGTACTCGCAAACCCCGCCGCAAGAAGGAGGAGGTCGAAAACAAGGAGCTGTTCGCCTTTTACGAGCAGTCGCTGTTTTAGGCGGGTCCTTTATTGATACAGTTAACGATATAAATTATGCTTATCCGGGAAATAACCGACGTCATCGAGCGTTTTGCGCCGCTGGCGTGGCAGGAGTCGTACGACAACGCCGGGCTGATCGTGGGCCGGCCCGACGACGAGGTGCGCAAGGCGCTGTTGGCCGTGGATGTCACCGACGAGGTGATGGCCGAAGCCGAGCGCGAGGGGTGCGATCTGATCATCACGCACCATCCGATCGTTTTCCATGCCCTCAAGCGGTTCAATTCGGCCGATCAGGTGCAGCGCTGCGTCGAGCGGGCCATCCGCAGCGGCATTGCGCTCTATGCCTGCCACACCAATCTCGACAGCGCGCCGGAGGGGATGAGCTGGCGGCTGGCCGAGATGCTGGGCGTGGCGGACCTGCGTGTGCTGCAGCCCTCTGTGGCCGACGCGAAGGTCGGATTCGGCGTGGTGGGCGAACTGCCGGGAGCCGTGGCGACCGTGGAGTTCATGCGCCATATCCAGCGAACGCTTGGCGTGCGCGTCGTGCGTCATAGCGACATCGCTTCGCCGGAGGTGCGCCGCGTGGCGGTCTGCACGGGGGCCGGGGCTTCGATGATCGGCGAAGCCCGCCGCGCAGGGGCCGACATCTACATCACGGCGGACATGAAGTACAACGACTTCATGACGCCCGATAAAGCCCTCACCGTAGCAGATATAGGCCATTTTGAAAGCGAATATTGCGCAATTCAGATTTTATTTGATATTTTATCGAAAAATTTGATTACCTTTGCGGTTCGCAAGAGTGAGGACTCGCGCAATCCGGTGAACTATTTGGTTTAAGTCTAAACTATAGAAGACATTATATGGCAACACAAAAGAAAACTGCCGAAGTTGATTATTCGATGCAGGAGAAGATCATGGCGCTTTACGAGCTGCAGAAGATCGACAGCAAAATCGATGAAATCAACAAGGTAAAAGGTGAACTGCCTCTTGAGGTACAGGACCTCGAAGATGAGATGACCGGCCTGAGAACCCGTATCGACAACATCAATGCCGAAATCGAGGAGCTGAATACGCTCACCAAACAGCGCAAGCGCGAGGTGGATCAGGCCAAGATTCTTATCGGAAACTACAAGGAACAGCAGAACAACGTGCGCAACAACCGCGAGTTCGACGCCATCACCAAGGAGATCGAGTATCAGGAGCTGGAGATCGAGCTGGCCGAGAAGCGTCTCAAGGAGTACAGCGCCGGCGTGAAGGCCAAGAAGCTCCAGCTGGAGGAGGCCGAAGCTGTAGCCGACGGACGCGCCGCAGACCTTGCCGCCAAGAAGAGCGAGCTGGAGGGCATCGAGGCCGAGACCGCACCGCTGGTCGCCGAGTTCGAAGTGCAGGCCGACCGTGCCAAAGCCAAGATCGACGAGCGTCTGCTGGCGGCCTACAGCCGTATTCGCCAGAATGTCCGCAACGGACTGGCCGTGGTGACCGTCAAGCGCGACGCCTGCGGCGGCTGCTTTAACCGCATTCCCCCGCAGCGTCAGGTGGAAATCCGTCAGGGCAAGAAGATCATTATCTGCGAGTACTGCGGACGTATCCTCGTGACCGATCCCGAAGAGGTTCAGGAGTAGCGGATCATTCAGTAAACAAGAGGGCCGGAGTCATTCAACTCCGGCCCTCTTCGTTTTCGCGGGCGGCTACCATACGACCCCGGCGTCGAGAATCACCCCGTCGTCGGCGTCGGACGATGCGAACGAATCGGCTTTGTACTGGACGCAGATCATAATCATCGGCTCCGCGCCGGTGTTGCGCAGCGCGCGTCGGCCGTCGGGGGAGACCCGGATTACGCTGCCCTCGCCGACGGCGAAGATTTTGCCGTCCACCTGAAACTCTCCCTCGCCCCGGACGATGATGTAGAGTTCCTCGTGCGTCTTGTGGGTGTGGAGGAACCCGACGCCTGCGCCCGGCTCGATGCGCTGGAACGACATCTCCGCGCCCGTAGCGCCGAGGGCGCTGCCCGTAAATACTTTTCCGGGAATCTCGACGCCCGGAGCCAAGATCAGCGTGTGTTGATTCAACTCGTCCATCTTTCCGACTGTCACGGCAGCGAAATTCGCGCCGCCGGCTGTTTTTTCGATTTTTTTCATCTTTGCTGTACGTTTGGTTTGTAAATAGGGTTTGTATTCGACAAGGGCAAAGATAAGGAGAACGTTCGTCGGATACAAGACGGTACGTGCGCGTATGTTACTTACATTGAGGAAACTAATGCTGGACGTCAGGCCGAACGGAGCGAGAAAAAATCGAAACTTTTTTTCGCCCCGTGCGGAATCTCCGGCTGCCGGCGGCGGTGCGGCGAGTGTTAATTTATTAACATCAAAATCCTTCCGACTTTTATAAATATTCCTTAACTTTGCAAAGTCGTAATTTTCGGACTAAAATTACTAACAAATGAAGATAGCTATTGCCCAGTTGAACTACACGATCGGGGATATCGACGGCAACGCCTCGAAAATCATCGATTCCATCAACAAAGCGAAAGCGCAGCATGCCGACCTGGTTATCTTTGCCGAACAGGCCGTGAGCGGAACCCCGGCTTTCGATCTGCTGCGCAAGACCACGTTCCTCGAACTGTGCGAGGATGCGCTGGTCGAAATCGCATCGTGCTGCGACGGCATTGCGGCCATTGTGGGGCTGCCGATTCTGACGCGCGAGGGCACCATCAGCGCTGCGGCGCTGATTCAGGACCGCAAGGTGCTGCGCTACGTGGGAAAGAAACACATCACCGCCCGCCGCGAAATGGGCTTCCTCGTTCCCTCGAAAGGGTATGAATACGCCACCATCAAAGGACACAAATGCGTCATCATCGTGGGCGACGACTTGAGCCGCGAGCGCGATTTCGACCAGTCGGTCGAAACCATCATCTCGATTAACGCCCGTAAGTACGGCAAGGGGACGATGACCTACCGCTACGAAATGATGCGCAACCTGTCGTTCGTCGAGGCTAAGAACCTCGTGCTGGTCAATCAGGTGGGCGGTTCGACGGACATCGTTTACGACGGCACTTCGGGGGCTTTCAACAACCGGGGCGAGCTGGTGCTGATGATGAAGCAGTTCGAGGAG
>OGDN01004182.1_pt1 | contig 13419 bp, 10 predicted proteins | sample 1570271 | NCBI WGS metagenome assembly OGDN01 (sample SAMEA4384481, study PRJEB24528) | human gut metagenome | reverse complement strand
CTCATACCGTTCAGATTTGGTGGTGACGCTGTACACGTTTATTTGACCATAAACAGCCGGTACGGGTACCGCAGGATCAAGGCCATGCTTCGAACCCGCGTCTCGGAGAAGGTGATCCGCCGGATCATGGCCGAGGACGGGCTTGTCGCGCATGTGCCGAGACGTCGGCGCTACAGCTCCTACGAGGGCGAGACGACGCCCGCTCCCGGCAACCTCGTCAACCGCGACTTCACGGCTGAAGCGCCGAACGAGAAGTGGCTCACAGACATCACCGAGATCAAGGCCTGGGACGGGAAGGTGTACCTCTCGCCGATGATCGACTGCCACGACGGCAAGATCGTCGCGTACACTGCCGGTTTCAGTCCCAACGCCGGCTCGCCAACAGGATGCTCGTCAAGGCCGTGGAGACGCTGCCGGAGGGAGCGAGGCCCCTGGTGCATTCCCGACCGCGGCTGCCATTACCGGTGGCCCGGATGGCTGGAGCTCATGGAACGGTACGGCCTGACGCGCTCGATGAGCGCGAAGGGCTGTTCGCCGGACAAACGCCGCCGCGGAGGGCTTCTTCGGACGCATGAAGACGGAATCCGTCTATCCCGAGCGTTGGGAGGAGCGTACCCGTGACGAGGTGCTCGTCCTGATCGACGATTACATCCGCTGGTACAACCACGAGCGCCTCAAGCAGTCGCGCTCGGTTGGATGAGTCCGGTAATACCGTCAGAGCCAAGGAATGGCTGCGTGATTATCTCCAAGAAAACGTCCGCAGCCCCTTATCCCGTAATATGGCGCTAGATTTAAAAAAGTAATCAAAATTCAACGTGAGTAATCAATTTGTTACTTCAAAAAGATTTTGTAAATGCGACAAAATCAACTTCCGGACATCTTAAAGAGGATGTCCGGAAGTTGGTTCGTTTGATTGAAACTAGCATGTATTCGCCACTGACTTGTCTTTAATATGCTGGACGAGAGAACTATTTCATAGCATTTTACGAATTCCATGAGTTTTAACAGGTAATCATGCTTATTGAAGCGCTACGCCTCGATTGTTGAACTGGAATTTCTTCAGTTCAACAATCGAGGCGTAGCCATTTTTAGAGAGCAAATTTATCCATGATTATAATTTCGGATGCATTTGTCTCAGACAAAGACAGGGCAAACTATCTCGTTGTACATGTATTTACCTAGCTTTTCAGCACGTTTCCGCACAGACCCATTGTCGAAATCTTCATACGTAGATAAAAATTCTTTCATCCACACATATTTTGATTCTCGATACTTCAACATTTTTTCCGGAAGCTCAGCATTCCCAACATCTTTATTGATGGATCCTTCTAACGCGATAAGATTACCAACACTCAGTCGGGCATCACAAGATGAAGATTCTGGAATCAGATGTTCAACCGATAAATCATCTAGAAAAGTATCATGTCCTTGCTTTACGGCAGCAATTTTGTTAATCACGTATTTTGTGGTCATTATCTTATTGGAATTAATGCCCCTCTTTTTCGAATACGTTAACTCGCAAAATCCACTTACGAATGAAGTCTCATCAGGAAGCCACCCATGCAACGTTTTCTGTAAACCCATTAAGGTATCTTTAACGCCACTTTTATCAGTCTGTTTACGTAATTTAATTGCAAATTTTGAATAACCAGGCTCGAATTTATTCGATTGCATATGGCAAACGCTATTATACGCAAAATGGAATAATTCCATCATCTGCATGCAAGAAAGAAGATCCTTGGCGCCGATCAAATTACGCTTCTTAGCACTAAGCAATGCCAGAGTTGCAATTCTAGCTTGAGTCACACCAAACCACTCATCCAAGTGCTGCATATATTCAATTAGGGGATAATACTCTTTCCGGTTTCCAAAATCGCTTTTCTGCGGATTCATTATCACCGAGTAAAGGTGCGCCTCGTCCACAAGTTCCTTAAGAAAAGCAAGACTTTCATCTTTGCCCTTAGGACCAATGTCAATAAACGACTGATACAGATCATCGAATTTGACCCTCTTATACTTTGAAAGCCAATAATGACGATAGAATGTACCGAAACCGGCACAATTCGATCTACCAGTAAGTTCCGCCTTTGCTTTTCCCCAAAGCTCTTCTGCCTTATCCGCCGCCGAATCTACAGGAAGAGCTTCAAATAACTTATTCTTAATCAAATCCACACTAGCAAGATGAACACCTTTCCCGTTAAGGATTTCAAAAATCATATTTGCATCTTGACGATCCTTAGTGGTGATCAATACCACTTGCGTAGACAGAACTTCATCACGAATAGCCTTAAGAATCTCTATATCTTCATAACCATTGAGGATAGATTCATCTATGCCCTTAATCCTGCAAATACTTTTCTTAAGGTTCTCACCACTTAATAGTTTCTTAAAATTGTCATATGCTTTTTTAATGGCCTCATCTTCCTCGCTCTCAGGGTTACTAATAAGTGCCTCACGTTTCGCCACAGGAGCTTGAACATAATTTTGGAAAAACGGGTAGCTAGTCTTTGTCGTAAGAACAGGAAAAGGATCACCATCATTATCCGTATCAAGCACATACTCGAATACTTTGGCAGACATAGACGGATTAATATCGTGCATTCGAGCGGCTAAAGCAGACAAAAGAATCGTAATAGTCGTCATTCTCTGCTGGCCATCAACAATCTCTAATTGATTTCCGCCATCTGTGCCATGCATCGTGCCGAGAAAAAGCAAAGTGCCCATAAAATATGGGAGCTTACGCGGTACTGTTCCTTCAGAGGAAAAATCCAATCTTGAAACAATATCCTTGAAAAATTCCATAGTCACATGGTCGTCCCAACAATATTCACGTTGAAAACGAGGCACCATCAAATGTTTCTTTGCACTCAAAATACTTTGGATATTTAGCTGTTCAGGAGTAAAATCCAATGTTATTCCCCTCTCTAGATGATTGTTTTAAATTACAGCACTCAACTATCTCATTTATCTTAGTACTTATGAAGGTACCTTTCAGATACAAACATAGCTCAATTCTTTTGGTAGTGCGCAACCTTTCGGGCACTACCCCAGTCCCGACACGCAGATTTATTTGACGAAAGACACAACGAGAACAGGAACGGCAGGATCCGCCGATACCTGCCCAAGAAAACCAGCTTTGACCGACTGACCCAAGCCGAGCTCGACGCGATCGTCGGGGAAGTCAACGACACCCTCGATGAAGCTCCTCGGCTACAAGACACCCAACGAGGTATGGGACGAGGAGATTGCCAAACTACAATCAAAGACGACCGATCCGGAAACGGGTGTTGCACTTACAAATTGAATCCGGGCTCGCCAACTTTTGTAATACTTTTTGCTAGACTGGCTGGTGTATTCATGGCTCCAGCGTCAACTTTACTGCTGCCACTAGCAATTGAATTCCAAATTTTTGAAGCGAAAGTAGAAAAGTTGTTAAGATAGCCCCATTTATCGTTATTTTTAATATTAGAATTCACTGTATCTAAATCAATTTGCCTTAAGGGTAATTGAATGGAAACATTCTGAAGATTAATACCATTGGAATTAAGCTTCGAATCAAGATTGAGCCACAGACCCTTATGTTCTCTACTGACATCTACGGATTCATCCCAAGTGCTTGCTGTTATAGATTTACCATCAGCAACGTTAATCCCAGCAATGTTTACCGTAGAACCAGACAGGTTTGTGATCATAAGCCAAGAATGGCCGAGATTCGTGAAACTAGATGATGAGCCGGATCCTGTAGTGGAATAAATCCGCAATAAAGCTACAGCCTCTGCAGCACGCGTTTTGTAATTAGCGCCCCGAGAAGGAGATGAGATAATTCTCAGATCTTCGTTATCTGAGGTTTTCTCAAAATCTTCCAGAGAAGCATTAGACGGAAAGCTAGATAGGGTAGGACTTCCTATAGGGAGTTTCCATAGATTCTGCTGCCGACGCATTTACTGTTACAGTTCCAGCCAATATTACAGATACTAGAGCAGTGACAATTTGTTTGAGTTTCTTCATTTATTTCTCCTTTTTATCAGGAATAAAATAGTTTCGACAGCACCAGCAGCGATAAGGAAGGGGATTGCTCGTAAAAAATAAAGGTATGAAGGAAAGCTAGACACGTATTCTGGATGCAGGTAGTCAAAAATAAAGCCGCTTACTGTGCGTAGGAGTCCGGCACACACTAGGAGACCTGCAAGAATGTGGCAAATTCGGCGCATATTGACTCGATTCTCGAACTGCGGAGGAGTGAGTCCCATTGTAGTAGGGCTTGTTGGAGAGGCCAAGCTCAGTTCAAGGAACAGAAAAAGTGATATGAACTGATTTTTGTTCCGCATTCCCCTAACTCGATGGGAGATGATGGGATCATGGCAAAGGGCACTTGATGCGCGGGCGAGTTTAAGGTGAAGGCCGTTCGGTTGCGCGGGCCACGTATCGTTCTGTCTGCTGTCCGCCATGGAGGCGTGCTGCCGGGAATGCTTTTGGGCATCGCACATGTGGAGCATCATGAAACCACAGGGGGGATTGTCTTTTTCCACGCCGGTCGGCGAAGACGTTGAGCGCCGGCAGGGCGGTGGAATGTTCCCGGATTATTCTTGGGTGCCTGTAGGTGCCTTACGGAAAACGAGGCTGATTGGCAGGTTTCCCAAGATCGGAAAACCTTGGAATAGAGCCAAAAATGACCACATGTGATTATCATCAGAGGTGCGCATGATAACTGTAGTCATGGCTCCAAGTGTCTCATGGGCTTGAGACCGGCGTGGATGCCGACGGCACGGATACAGGACGGCGGATTGGTAGACGCGTAGTATTAAGACGGTGTTCGAACGGTCAAGAAAAGAGGAACGAACATGTCGATGAAGGACACGCTGAAGAAAGCCAAGATCGCGGCGATGAAAGCCAAGGACAAGGCCAAGCTCAACCCGATCAACCTGACGTTGGCGGACATCCAGAACCTGGAGATCGCCAACGGTCACGAAGCGACCGACGAGGAAGTGCTCAAGGTCATCCAGAAGGGCGTCAAGACCCGTCGTGAGACCGCCAAACTGTACGAAGACAAGGGACTGGCGGACAAGGCCGCTCCCGAAACCGCCGAGGCCGATTTCCTGGAAACCTTCCTGCCGGCGGCCGCCAGCGACGAGGACTACGCCAAAGCCGTCGCCGACGCCGTGGCAGAAGTGAACCCGGCCGGCCCCAAGGACATGGGTCGCGTCGTCAAAGCCGCTCGTGCCGCGCTTGCCGGCAAAACCATCGATGGCGGCAAGCTGGCCGGTCTGGTCAAGGCCGAGCTCAACAAGTAATCGTCTACGAGCAGCGTCTCTTTCCGCGTACGAAAAGCGGGTCCAAACAACAAACGTTTGGACCCGCTTTTCATAAGGAACGCGAATGTGCTGGCTCAACGCTCGTGATGGTCGATATGGTCGGACACCACGTCGCCGATGGTCTGCACGATCTGCACGAGAATGACGCACAGGATCACGGCAACGGTCATCACGTCGTACTGGTAACGCTGGTAGCCGTAACGGATGGCGATATCGCCCAGGCCGCCCGCGCCGACGGTACCGGCCATGGCGGAGAAGCCGAACAGGGTGATGAACGTCAGTGCCGCACCGCGCACCAGCGATGGCAGGCTTTCGGACAGCAGCACCTTGAACACGATCTGCAGGTTGCTGGCACCGAAGCTTTGCGCGGCCTCCACCAGACTGCCGTCCACTTCGGCGAGCGACTGTTCCACCACGCGCGCCACGAACGGAGCCGCGGTGATGACCAGCGGCACGATGGCGCCCGGCACGCCGAGCGAGGTGCCGACAATCAGTCGGGTCAGCGGGATGATGGCCACCAGCAGAATGATGAACGGCACGGAACGCACGATGTTCACGATCCAGCCGAGCACGGTGTTGAGCGGTGCGTTCGGACGGATGCCCTTTTTCGCGGACGTGATGAGCAGCACGCCGACCGGCAGGCCGATCACATATGCCAGCAGCGTCGCCACAGCAGTCATGATGATCGTGTCACGCACGCCTTCGACCAGCAGTTCGCCATAATCGGCGATGAATTGCGAAACCACCTGTCCCATCTCACTTCACCTCTTTCTGGGCGGAATCATCGGCCGTCCCATTCTTCGCGCCATCCGCCGTTTCGTGCGTATGCCGATGGTTCGTCACCTTCGCGTCGGCGATCAAAGTCTTCAGAATGTCACTGTGCGGATCGGCGAACAGCGCTTCCGTATCGCCCATTTCCACAATGCGGCCTCCGTCTATCATGGCCACACGGTCGCAGATGTTGCGTGCCACGGACAGCGAATGCGTGATGACGACCAGCGTCACATTAAGTTCACGGTTGATGCGACGCAGCAGGTCGAGGATCTGCGCCGTCGTGGTGGAGTCGAGCGCGCTGGTGGCCTCATCGCACAGCATGATGGACGGATTGTTGGCCAACGCCCTTGCGATGGCCACGCGCTGCTGCTGGCCGCCGGACAGCTGGCTGGGGTAGCGGTCGGCCAGATCAGCCAGACCGACCAGATCGAGCAGATACCGCGCACGTTCCTCACGCTTGGCTTTCGGCGTGTGGTTGAGTTCCAGCGGGAAGGTCACGTTGTGCAGCACGGTGCGCTGCTGGAACAGGCTGAAGTTCTGGAAGATCATGCCGATTCCGGCGCGCACGTCCGCCAGCTCCTTGCCCTTCACGCCGGTGATGTCTCGTCCGTCGATGAGCACCTTGCCGGAAGTGGGGCGTTCCAGCAGGTTGATGCAACGCACCAATGTCGATTTGCCCGCGCCGGACGAGCCGAGAATGCCGAAGACCTCACCCGAATCGATGGTCAGGTTAATGTCGTGCAGCACCTCATGCGCTTCGGCGCCACTGCCGTAGCTTTTGTGCAGATGGTCGATCTGAATCGTCATAATGTCCTGTTCCTAATCGTGTTCCATAACAAGAATGCCGCAGGGTAGTATACCTGCGGCATTGAACTCCTACTGCCGAAGCGGGTCTTAGAAGACCGGAACGACAGCGCCCTTGTAGTTCTTGTTGATGTAGTCACGCACCTCGTCGGACTTCAAAGCCTTCTTGAGCTCCTTGGTCTTGGCGGTGTTCTCATTGCCTTCCTTCACCACGAGGATGTTCTGGTAGGTCTTCGCGGCCAGACCGTCGGCCTTCTCGGTGGCTAGCGTGTCCTTGGTCGGGTCGAAGCCGGCCTGGATGGCGTAGTTGCCGTTCAGGGCTGCGATGTCGACATCCTTGATGACGGTCGGCACGACGGCGGCCTCAAGTTCCTTGAACTTCAGGTTTTTCGGATTGGAGGTGATGTCCTTCGGCGTGGCGTTGATGTCCTTCGGATCCTTCAGCTTGATCAGGCCGGCATCCTGCAGCAGCAGAAGCGCGCGGGCCTCGTTGGTGGCATCATTCGGCACGGCCACGGTGGCGCCGTCCTGAAGATCCTTCAGCTCCTTGGTCTTGCCCGGGTACAGGCCGAACGGCTCGAAGTGGATGCCCTCCACGGACACCAGATGCGTACCCTTCTCCTTGTTGAAGTTGTCGAGGTACGGCTTGTGCTGGAAGTAGTTGGCGTCAACCTCGCCATCCTCGGTGGCGGTGTTCGGCTGCACGTAGTCGGTGAATTCCTTGACGACCAGCTTGTAGCCGTCCTTCTCGACGAGCGGTTTGACCGCCTTGTTCAGGATCTCCGCGTGCGGGGTCGGGGAGGCGGCCACGGTGATGGTCTTGTCGTCCTCCTTGGAGGCGGCACCGTTGGAACCGGAATTGCCGCAGCCTGCCAGGCCGAAGGTCGCGAGCGTGGTGACGGCGAGCAGTGCGCCGAGAATCTTCTTGTTACGCATGGTTGAGTTCCTCTCTCTCAATTTCGCTACACGGCCCGGACGCTTACTGCGGTTGCGGGCCAACGATTGACCAATATAGAGGAACCTGTGACGGCAACACGTCGCGCGCTTATCGGAATTATTTATAAAGGGCGCGAAAACCGCAGGAATATGCGAAAAACAGACTTATGAATCGTAAATAATCTTGCGGAAACACCGTCATATAACGCCGAAATGCTTAAGCGCGTTGGCTATGCCGGCGTCGTCGACGCTGTCGGTGACGTAATCGGCCGCCGCTTTCGGCTCGTCGGTGGCGTTGCCCATTGCCACGCCGATTCCCGCGAATCGTAGCATGTCCACATCGTTGCCGCCGTCGCCGAATGCGATCGCATTGTCTTTCGTCCAACCGAAATGCTCCAGCATCACCTGCATACCAACCGCCTTGCCTCCATCGGCGGGAATCAGATCGGTGAAAGCGGGATGCCATCTGACGCCGCGCACGTTGCCGCACATGCTGGCGATTTCGGCTTCCATCGTCTCGTCCACATACGGGCTGATTTGAAACGTGGAATGGTTTGCGATGCGTTCGCGCGGATCATGCACGTCGATTTTCGGCGCGGTCTTGCCGAGACTGTTCCACGTGCGTTCCAATGCGGCGTTCGTGCGATTGAAATACCCGTAGTCGCTTTCCGCATAGTTGGCGACCACGTCGGCATGCGTTTCAAGCCAGTCGGTGATCAGCTTCACGTCGGCCTGGTCGATCGGATGCCGGTAGTCGAGACCGTCGCGCGTGGTGCAATACTGGCCGTTAAGTCCCACGATGCCGTCGAACGTGACGGGAATGGTATCAAGCACCACGCCCATGTAGGAGGGTGCGCGGCCCGAACAGATGAACACCTTCACGCCATTGCGCTGCAATGCATGCAACGCGTCGACGGTGGACTGCGGCACCACATGCGTGACGAAACTCGTCAACGTGCCGTCGATGTCGAAAAACGCCGTCTTGATGTCCTGAGCCATGCTGCCTCCATGAAAAACCATGTCAAACCCGGTATCCAGCTTACGAGGATATGTGCGAAAACGTCGTGCACGGCACGGAACACGACCACGAAAATAGGAAAAACGGCCAGATGTGCCTACAATCGTCAACCATGAGCGAACATATCGAAATCACGCCGGAGATCATCGAAATCAGGCACTATCTGCATGCGCACCCCGAACGCAGCTTCAAGGAATACGAGACCAGCGCCTACATTGAGAAGCTGCTGCGCGCACACGACATCGAAGTGCTCAACAATCCGCTCGAAACCGGCGTGGTCGGACTGATCCGCGGCGACCAGCCGGGACCACGCATCGCATTGCGCGCCGACATCGATGGTCTGCCCATCCAGGAAGACACCGGTCTGCCGTTCTCATCCGTCAACGACGGCGTGATGCACGGCTGCGGCCACGACCTGCACATGTCGTACATGCTCGGTGCCGCGTTCTGGCTCGCCAAGCGCCGCAAACACATCAAGGGCTCCATCAAACTGCTGTTCCAGCCCGCCGAGGAACTTGGCCTCGGCGCGAAGGCCATGGTCGACGCGGGACTGCTCGCCGACGTATCAGCCGCCATCGGCGCGCACAACAACCCGAACTACGCGCCCGGACAGATCGCCGTCGGCCCCGAACCGATGATGGCCGGCTGCGTGAAATTCCATGTAACCCTGCACGCCACCGGCACACACGCCGGCTATCCGCACAAGGGCACCGGCCCGATCGAGGCGCTCGCCACCATGGTCCTCGCATTGCAGACCATCGTGAGCCGTAACGTCTCGCCGTTCCATCCGCTCGTACTGTCCATCACCGAAATGCACGGCGGCCACGTGTGGAACGTCGTACCCGACAAGGCGAGCTTCCAAGGCACCGTACGATACTTCCACAAGTCCGACGGTGAACTGGTGGAGAAACGCTTCAAGCAACAGGTCCAGTCCATTGCGGCCGGTTACGGCATCACCGCCGACATCGATTGGGACGACTTCCAGAATCCGCTCGTCTCCGATACGGAACTATCCAAGATAGTCGCCGACAACGTGCGCGATTACGCCCAGCTCGAACCCATCCACCCGTCGATGGCGGGGGAGGACTTCTGCGATTTCATGCCCGTCACCATGCCGGTGTTCGCCTTCATCGGTTCCAACGGCGAGGAAGGCTGCCCGGATTGGCACAGCCCGCATTTCGTCGGTCTTGACGAATCGCTGCAAGCCGGCGTGGAATTCTACGCCAACGCGGCGCTGACGGTGCTCAACGAACTGTCGTGACGTCACGTGCGGAACGCCGTAATCGTAATTTTCATAATCGTAAAAAACACAACATATCCAACAAATCAACGGTAAGTTAGGCAGCTATGACAGACATTCGCTTCGCACTCGCCCAAATCGACACCTGCGTCGGAGACCTTGATTCCAACGCCGACAAGGTCATGCGGTACGCGCATCTCGCCGCTCAGCAGGGCGCGCAGGTCGTCGTGTTCCCGGAAATGACATTGACCGGATACCCCATCGAAGACCTCGCCCTGCGTGCCACCTTCCGCAAAGCCGCATGGGACAAAGCCAACTGGCTCGCCACCGAACTGGCATCCGACAGTCTCGGCGAACTATATGTGGTGGTCGGCACTGTAGGCACCGACCGTGAAACCTCCAAACCGCGCAACCGACTCGTCGTCCTGCACGACGGCGTTGTCTGGGCCGGCTACGACAAGCATTTCCTGCCCAATTACGGCGTGTTCGACGAATTCCGCATCTTCAGCCCCGGCAACAAATCCATGGTGCTCGACGTGAACGGCGCGCGCATCGGCGTGGCCATCTGCGAGGACATCTGGCAGGACGGCGGCCCTGTGGCCGAACTCGCCAAGGAGAACATCGACCTGCTGCTGACCATGAACGGTTCGCCATACGAGGAAGGCAAAACCGACACCCGTCTCGACCTCGCGGTGCGCCGCGCGGCCGAAGTGAACGCCCCGATGATCTACCTGAACCAAGTGGGCGGCCAGGACGACCTCGTCTTCGACGGCGGCAGCTTCGTTGTGGACACCGACGGCACCCTGCTTGAGTGCTCGCCGATGTTCATGGAGGATCTGAGCTTCTTCGACTTGGACACGTCCGCGGAGCATCAGAAGGTCGGTACGATCGCAGCCAAACCCGATCCGGACGAGGAAGTGTACACCGCCTGCGTGCTGGGTCTGAAGGATTACATGGCCAAGAACCATTTCAAGGGCGTGTGCCTGGGCCTGTCCGGCGGCATCGATTCCGCGCTCGTGGCTGCCATGGCGGCCGACGCGGTGGGCGGCGAGAACGTGTACGGCATCTCCATGCCGAGCATGTATTCGTCCGACGGATCCAAGGACGATGCAGCTGATCTGGCGCGCAATATCGGCGCGCATTATGACATCCAGCCCATCGAGCCGCTGTTCGTCTCCTTCCAAAACCAGCTGGAACTGGAAGGCGTCGCCGCCGAGAACCTGCAGGCGCGCATCCGCGGCGTCATCGTCATGGCCTACTCGAACTCCAAAGGACTGCTGGCCGTGGCCACCGGCAACAAGTCCGAACTGGCATGCGGCTATTCCACAATCTACGGCGATGCGGTCGGCGGCTATGCGCCAATCAAGGACCTGCTCAAGACCCGCGTGTGGGAGATCTCCCGCTGGCGCAACAAGGCTGCCGCCGCCGGCATGGGCATCGGCGGTCTGCATGTCGTCGGCAACGAGCAGGGGAGCGCGGGCACTCCGCTGCCGGATGGTGTGATGATCCCCGTCAACTCGATCGAGAAGGCGCCGTCCGCCGAATTGCGCCCAGGGCAGAAGGATTCCGATTCGCTGCCGGAATACGCGCTGCTCGATCAAGTATTGGCGATGTACATCGAGCATGCTCATGGCCGCGCCGACCTGCTGGCCGACGGCTTCGACGAGGCGACCGTCGACACGGTCATGCGATTGGTCGACCGCGCCGAATGGAAGCGTCGCCAGTATCCGCTGGGACCGAAGGTGACGGCGCTGGCGTTTGGGCGTGATCGCCGTCTGCCGGTCACCAATGCATTCCGCGAGTAGTCGGCGATCGCAAGTAGAACATCGAGAGCCGAAGGAAGCCGATATGGAAAAGCAGTGGTATTTCAACACCGTCACCGAGCAGCCGGAATTGGGCATGATCTCTCCGGCAAGCCACCGCATGGGGCCGTACAGAACCCGTGAGGACGCGCTCGACGCGTGGAAGATCGTGCAGGAACGCAATCTCAAATGGGAGGAACAGGACCGCGAATGGAAACGCTGGTCAGCGGACGGCTCGGCATCTTCCGAAAAGTGAATTCCACATGAAAACCACGCCCGATTGTGATTTATGTCACTAATTTCAGGAGTGGTTTTCAGGCTTTTCGCAGATGATTGCCGTTACAATCGTGAAGTAGCGACGGCGTAACGATGCGTCGCCAACCGACACCCAGTAAGGAGTGGAAATGGCAGCAGTTGATGCAACGGCGGTCTCCCAGGAGGAACTTGAGGCTAAGGCTTGGGAAGGCTTCACCGAGGGCAACTGGCAGAAGGACATTGATGTCCGCGACTTCATCCAGAAGAACTACACGCCGTATGAGGGCGACGAGTCCTTCCTGGCTGACGCCACCGACAAGACCAAGCACCTGTGGAAGTATCTGGACGACAACTATCTGTCCGTGGAGCGCAAGCAGCGCGTCTACGACGTGGACACCCACACCCCGGCGGGCATCGACGCCTTCCCGGCCGGCTACATCGATTCCCCGGAAGTCGACAATGTGATTGTCGGCCTGCAGACCGATGTGCCGTGCAAGCGCGCCATGATGCCGAACGGCGGCTGGCGTATGGTCGAGCAGGCCATCAAGGAAGCCGGCAAGGAGCCCGATCCGGAGATCAAGAAGATCTTCACCAAGTACCGCAAGACCCACAACGACGGCGTCTTCGGCGTCTACACCAAGCAGATTAAGGTAGCTCGCCACAACAAGATTCTCACCGGTCTGCCGGATGCCTACGGCCGCGGCCGCATCATCGGCGATTACCGTCGTGTGGCCCTGTACGGCGTGAACACGCTGATCAAGTTCAAGCAGCGCGACAAGGACTCCATCCCGTACCGCAACGACTTCACCGAGCCGGAGATCGAGCACTGGATCCGCTTCCGCGAAGAGCATGACGAGCAGATCAAGGCCCTGAAGCAGCTGATCAACCTCGGCAACGAGTACGGCCTCGACCTGTCCCGTCCGGCACAGACCGCACAGGAAGCCGTGCAGTGGACCTACATGGGCTACCTCGCCTCCGTCAAGAGCCAGGACGGCGCCGCCATGTCCTTCGGCCGTGTCTCCACCTTCTTCGACGTCTACTTCGAGCGCGACCTGAAGGCCGGCAAGATTACCGAGACCGACGCACAGGAGATCATCGATAACCTGGTCATGAAGCTGCGCATCGTGCGCTTCCTGCGTACCAAGGATTACGACGCGATCTTCTCCGGCGATCCGTACTGGGCGACTTGGTCCGACGCCGGCTTCGGCGACGACGGCCGTACCATGGTCACCAAGACCTCGTTCCGTCTGCTCAACACCCTGACCCTCGAGCACCTCG
>OGDN01004177.1_pt1 | contig 13445 bp, 10 predicted proteins | sample 1570271 | NCBI WGS metagenome assembly OGDN01 (sample SAMEA4384481, study PRJEB24528) | human gut metagenome | reverse complement strand
AGACGAAAAAAGAAATAATACCCTATCCCATCTGCTCTGTAGTCGCTGTGTTTAAAATGCTCGTTCGCATCTTAAACATGCTCCGAAGCCGCATCTGGGATAGGGTATTATTTCTTTTTTCTGACTATCTAAATCTACGGTTTAACAACATGGAATGTGCCAGAAGGCTATGGTCTTCCGGAAAATTAAATTTTAAAGGATTCACACTCAAATTGTTATCTTTTCAACATAAATCCCTAATTTGTTATTTATCTCAGTCGAGAAGACTCCCATCTCTTTCAGGTGGTGATGAACATCTCCAAAAGGGGATACTTTCTTACTCGATTGTATAAAAATTATAATTATCTATTCCTACCTTATGGAGAATTTCTCTCTGGTTAACTCTCATAGCCTTCTGGACAATCCCCTTATTCTTCCTCAAACAAAAATACTAATTTCCTTCTGGAAGCAAAAAGCAGAAAAGCAGAAATTTAATAGAGAAGAAAATGTGATGTCGGAGCCAGTAAAAATGCCGTTTAGGCATTTTCTACGCCGCGACTATCTTCACATTTTCTTCTCTATTAAATTTCTGCTTTTCGTCTCTTTAGTCCAACAAATTAGTATTTAATCATTCCCTTTTTTGAGAACTTTTTTCATTTGACATTTTTTATTTGACACAACTAATTTTATATAGTACTATCTAATTGCAGAATAGATTTTCTATCTCAGACTTACAAGATTTGAATTGAATTTTCGGTGCTTAATATCTTTTTATTAGATATTCATGCATGAAAACCTGGTAGGGGACCCTCCACTAACGCACTCCGTATGCGCGCTAGGGAGAGTTCTCTAATTTTTTGCCTTAAAAATCAGTGCACAGATTTTTATATATTTATTTTCTTATCAAATATGTCCTTTTGGAACTTTTTATGTTTGATTTCATAATCAGGTTCTAAAAGTATACAAGAGAAGAAGGGAGACTACAAATTTAATGAGAAAACAAAAATTATTAACTAAGGCTCTGGCAGCTTCTATGGCAGTATTTATGTCTGTCAGCCAGCTTTCTGTTCCTGCATTTGCAGCAGAAGGAACAAAATCTGTTTCTATCGCAGGCAGCACTTACACATATTCTGCAGAAGCTTTAGAAGGCTATACTCAGATTGGAAACAGTGGATTATATTATAAATTAACTAACGGCACAGGTCTTTCCGGAACGATATATGGAACATCTAATTTAACTTACAAAGAATTTTATTCTGGTGATGTAAGCAGTACGGACAGCTTTGATGTCGTTACTACTGCCAGCACTTCTAAGTATTCTGTTTTATCTAATGCCTGGACAGATTATAAGAAGGAAAGTGCAGAAGCTGCAGGGGGATATCATGTAAAAGGTGTTGCGAATGTAAATGTTGCTGTTGATTCTGACCTTTATGTTGAATCCACTATTTTAAAAGATGCAAACAAAGAATTAAGCAAAGCATATGAGGAAGCTTCTGATATTACATTAAATGAAAATCCTACACAGGTTCCTTCTCAGTATAAAATACTTCAGGAAAACGGTTCTTATGTTTCTAATAACAAGACAGTCGCTACTGTAACGGATGCCGTACCAACATTAACAACAGGATCCACCTGGGGTGAATACGAGATTGATGTGGTGGAAACAAGCACAAAATACTTAAGAAATTCCCGACAAGATGAGGGATTCCCTGTCAATTCTACTATTCAGGGAATCATCCTTGAAACAACAGATGGCTATAAAGTAGGCTTAGAACATCTTGCAAATATATGGGTGCAGCCTTATAAATTATCTTTTAATGTTACCAATGAAGCGGCTACTATGGGAATTGCAAAATCAGATAATACGGCTGAATTTGCAAAGCTTGTGAATAAAACAATTAACAAAATTACTTATGTAACACCAGAAGGTAACTATGTTTATACTTTCGCTGATGGAATCTTTATAAAACCAGCTTACTCTGAAGAAATCAGCGGTACTTTCAGTGACGATATGAAATCATTTACTTTAAATCAGCTTCCTACTGTTAAAAACGGAACATTGACTGTAACATATACTGTTGGAGCAGGTCATAAGAAGACTCCTTATACTCTGTATTCCGGAGCTATTGCAAAAAACGTTTCTCTTGACTTAAATGCTATCCCATCTGATGCAGAAGGTGGAACTTACAGCGTTGCTATTTCTTGTGATAACTACGCTGATATCCACGTTGCAATCCCTGTAACAGAAAATCAAAAAGCACAGTTACAGGAACTTATCAAACAGGCTGAAACTGCATTAAAAGGTGCCGGTGCTGATGATAGTGTATTATTAGCACATAAAAATGAGGCAGCAGAACTCTTAGCAAATGAAAGTTCTACCAGTGCCGATGCTGCTGATTTAATCAATGAACTTACTGAATTATTAAAACCATATCAATCCACAGAAGCTCCAACACCATCCATACCGGACAGTACAACAGCTTCTAAACCAAATACAACAACTGCTGCTAAACCAGCTACAAAACCTGCTACTACAGCAAAGAAGCCAAACACAACAGCCACAAAAGTAAAACTTGCAAAACAGACTACAAAAGTAAAAGCAAATGGAAAGAAAAAAATCAAAGTATCCTGGAAAAAAGATAAAAAAGCTTCCGGTTACGAAATCACATATTCCACAAAGAAATCTTTCAAAGGAAAGAAAACAATTGTAGTAAAGAGTAACAAGACAACAAGCAAAATAGTAAAGAAATTAACATCTAAAAAGAAATACTTTGTAAAAGTACGCTCCTACAAGCAGGTTGGAAAGACTAAGACTTATGGAGCATACAGTAAAGTAAAAACTGTAAAAGTAAAATAAGTTTCTCTTAAACATTTTATATAATTGGTATTTTTATAAATAGTATTTTGCCTCGGGCAGGGAGAGACGCTCCCGGAGAAAGTAGAATAATAGTTGCCTCTGCAAATGTGAGAAGTAATAACCATATCTTCTGGTTTATACATTCTATTATTTCTTACTATTCAAACTCTATTTAGTAAAAACCCCACGAAGCTATATTCCGTGGGGTCTTTTTTATTATTTGAATAGGATTGGCTTAGATTATAAATAATTCTCATACTTCTTAACACACCCGATTCCAATCGCATATGGTCCGGTATGTACCGCGATGGTTGCCCCTATCTGGCAGATTCCCACCTGATCCACATGGCTCTCTCCATAAATATGGTTTGCAACGGTATTATAATATTCCTTGCCTTCCTCTATGTCATAACCAAAACCAACGCGGAAAGAATAGTCTTCCATTGCATCTCCGGTTTCTTTAAAATAGTCATCCATTAACGCAATCGTTTTGGCAACTGTCTTCTTACGGCTTCGTCCGATTCCTGAAGCTTCGATTTCACCATTTACTAAAGTAATCAGAGGCTTTAAAGATAGGGCGCTGCTTGCGATTCCTGCAAGCTTTCCGATTCGTCCGCCATGTTTTAAATAATCTGTGTTACCGACTGTAAAGAAGATTCTATTCGTCTTTTTCATCTTCTCAAGAATATCTACACATTGTTCATAAGGAACTCCATTCTGACACATTCTTCCCGCTTCAATAACCATAAGACCCTGACTTACTGTTCCTGCTTCAGAATTAATCACCGCAATTTTGGCATCCGGATAATCCTCACAAACAATTTCTCTGGCATTACATGCACAGTTGTAAGAACCACTCAAAGATGGAGTAAAACAAATACAGACTACCGGTGTTCCTTCTTTCACATATTCCGTAAAAACGTCAATATAATTCTGTACAGATGGAAGAGAGGTCTTCGGATATACATCTGGATTCCCTACCATTCGCTCATATACTTCACGAATTCCGATTTCTTCAATCTCTTTATAATATGTCTCCTCATCAAATGATATATAAAAAGGTATAATACGTAAATTATACTGTTCAATGATCTCTTTTTCTAAATCACAACAGCCATCACTAATAATCTTGTAATCCATTTCATCCTCCAGTATGCATTATTATATTACTATACACAGAAATTAATACACTGCAAATATCACTCAAAATGAAGCATTCTCTCTTACTGCAATGCAATCTGTGTTCTCATTTCCATGTAATGTAGTTTTCATATCTATATTTTAATATTATCAAAACTCTTTGTCAACTATCTTCTCTATATAGTCTCCGGTAAATTCCAGATTCTATGGCTGTCTTGATAATTTATTTCATTTCCTTTTCCAGAAATTTTACCACTCCCGCATTCAGATTGGTATCTAAAATATAGTCTGCCCTTTCTTTTACTTCCTTATGTGCATTTCCTACCGCACAGGAACGATCACAAGCTTCAAATAAAGGAATATCATTCAGATTATCACCCATTCCGGTAATCGCGGCCGGATGAAGAAGCTTTCGCAGCTTCTGTATTCCATAATATTTTGAAGCATTTTTATGCGAGATTTCTAAATACCACAGACCATCTCCATAAACATCCTTATAAAAATTCAGATTCAGCCGCTCATCTTTTTTCAAATATTCATAAAATGGCCGTAACACTTCTTCTTCATAACAAATGGAAAAATAAATGATATCTTCACCTGAAATATCTTCTAATCTTTCCACTTTACTAAATGGCTTATGGTATAAATCTCTTCGTTCCGTATAAAACTTTTCCATATGCTGTGTCGCAATTTTTTCATAATAGGTTGCCATCTTTCGTCCAGACTTGCCGACTCGTTCGGCACTATCTACAACAGATGTTTCGCCAGACTTTGAGCAATCTTCGGAAATTTCAGGGGACAGTGCATATGCAAATCCTGTCACTCCAAACTTCTTTCTTCCTTTTAAAATATATTCCACAGAATCTCTTTCAATAATTTCCGCATGAATACAGCTTTTTTTCACCGGATCGTAAATCATGACTCCATTCATCAAAATCATAGGACAGGTGAGATTGACATCTTTCATAATAGAATTCACAGTTGCATAGGTTCTCGCTGTAGCAACAGTAAAACAAAGGCCCTGCTCAATAAGAGCATTTAATCGTTTAGGCACGTCTTCGTTAAGTAAGGCATCACTATTTAATAATGTGCCATCTAAATCCGATACATATAGCATTTTGCCAGAAAGATTATATTCTTTCTTCTCCTGCTTTCTTAAAACTTCTTTTGATACATTTTTTCGTATCTCTTCTGGCTTTTCTTTTTGCATCTTATCTGCTTTTACTTCCAAGCAGGCACGTTTTTCTGCTTCCTCACGAACTCTGAAAAAAAGATACTGCTGCATCACACCAGCTATCCCTTCATATCTTTCTACTGGAAAATGCCCGTTATAATACATTTTTTCCACTTTGGCAATCCATGTATCAATCGGAAATAAGGAAAGCTGATGTAAACCAAAAAGCTGAATACAAGATGCTACCTTTTCTCCCACTCCATGAAGTTTTTTCAGCATCTCCTTTCCCTCTTCCGGCGATGCCCCTTTTGCAACGGCTGTTTGAAGTACACTCAGTTCAAACTTCCCAGTTAAAATATCCTCTGCTGTCTGCCGAATATACTTCTCCCGGTATCCAAACTTAAACTCCGACAAATCAGCCTTTACAAGCACTTCCGTTCCCGGAAAACTATAACCAATAAGATGCTCCTCTTCATATTCAAATACTATTTTTTCTCCAAGTTTCTCACATAATGCATCAATACTCTTCATAATACGTGGAATATTATTTCTCTGACTGATGATAAAACTAACAATCATCTCCCACAGATCCTGGCGAAGAATCCGAATCCCTTTTCCCATCTTCGCCGCTCCAGAAAGAAAACGATCTTCCGGATCAATCTGTTCTATTATTTTCCCGTAATCTGTATCTAAATCCAGATACCTTCTAAAATATTCCTCATCCTTTTCATGACACAAAATACGGATTCCTGTCTTTTCCTGAAAAAAACATGCCGTCCGTCCATCAGAAATAACAAAATATCTTCCCGGACATATTTTCTTCCAGCGGAAGCACTGTCCACTCTCTGCAATCTGCTTTAAATCTATATAATCGTTTTTTATAAAAATATCAATATAATCCATCGGTGGTTTCCTCTTTCGAAAATTTCTACTCCCATCTTAACAGGTTTTAGGGTAACATTCAAAGGAAATAAATCTTTCGGTTCTCTGCGGTTTGGGAGACGGAAATCAGCCTTTTCAAAAAAATCAAAATATTTTCAAAAAAGTGAGAGATTCTCATCCCTTATTTGCGAATATATAGTGTAACCGATATAATTATCCATATATTTTTTACATTCGAATGTACATAAAGGAGTAACCTATGAAGATAAAAGAATCGAATTTTGTGGAAGCGTTATCCCACAGAAATGAGAGAGCTTTAGAATATGTGATGGTACATTATGGTGGACTTGTAAAGTCTGTTGTGCATCGTTATCTGAATGTTCTTTCTCAATACGAAGAGGAATGTATGAATGACGTTTTCTTCGCTGTATGGGAACATATCGACTCATATGACTCCGCCCGTAATCCATTTGCAAACTGGATTGGCGGAATTGCCCGATTAAAAGCTCTTGATTATAAAAGAAAATACGCAAATCATCTTTTGGAAACAAGCTGGGAAAATGCGCAATATACTAAAGGATTGGACGATGCAATAGAATTACACACACAATTTGAAGAAGAATTTTCTGAAGAAACAAAGCAAATGTTATCCTGCCTAAAACCACAAGATAGGGAGCTTTTCATCAAACTATATGTAGAAGAAAAACCATTTGATGAGATATCCAAAGAAATGAATACAAACAAGCCTGTACTGTATAATCGGCTTTTCCGCAGTAAAAAGAAGCTGCGTTCCCTTTTCCCTCAAACAAATTCAACTCATCTGACTGGAGGTACGAGTTATGAAAAATGATATTTATGATTTATTAAATGACATTGACAATCAGATAGATACTTTTGAAACTGTCGATATTACAAGTACTGATTTAAAAAACTGGAAACAGTCTTTTGCTTTAAAGAAAAAAACTTCCGTTAAAAAACACACCTGGAAAAAATATGCTGCTGCCGCGGCTGCCTTTATTATTCTTCTTGGTGGAAGCAGTGCTCCGGTAAGGCAGAACGTATACGCACAATCCCAACAGATTATGGAAAGTTTATCCACACTTTTAGGCACCAAAGAAGACCTTAGTCCTTACAGTACTGTCGTTGGTAAATCTATATCCAAAAACGGCATCACTATCACATTAAATGAAGTAATTCTTGATGGACATAGCCTTATCATTTCCTACAAAACAAAAATAAAGGACAGTTCTGTATTGAAAAAATCAAATATCAAAACTATCACTGAATTGCCAATTGATATAGACCTTACTATCGCTGGAGAACCTATTGTAGAAAGTGTCGGCATCTGTTCTACTCCTATCGACAAGCTAACTTCTATTTCTGAAAGTGAAATACAATTAAATGATTCCTCCATTTTATCAGAGAAAGCTGATTTTACGATCAACTTTTCCACATTAGATAAATCAAATACCTCTATTGGAAAATTAAAATTTGCGGCATCCGGTAAAGAATTAAATGCCAAAACAACAAATGTAGCATTAAATCATTCTTTTACCTTACCAAATAAAACAAAAATAACTTTAAAAAATTATAGAAGTAATGTCGTAAACCAGCAAATCTCATTTACTATTTCAAGAAATAATACTGGACTCTCTGGAGACATCATATTGAAAGGAAAAGATGACCTTGGAAACCCTGTAGAATTCTACCTTGATACCGCCGATGAAACAAATGGTACTTTTACAGTAGACAGAATGACCGGCTATATTTCCCCTAAAGCCACCTGCCTCACTTTAACTCCATATTATAATGACTTTCCTCTGTCTTCCTCTGTTAATAGTACAGAAGAAACGGCAGAATCCACTGAAAAAACAGTAGCAGAATCTACTGAAATTGAAGTCAGCACCACAAACACTGATGATGCTCAGGAAATCTCTATCTCTAACTATAAATCACTAGGAAAGACTTTTACTATTACTATTCATTAGAGAAAACAGACGAAAAAAGAAATAATACCATAGTAAATGTAATGTGAGAGCAAGTAAAAATGCCGGACAGGCATTTTCTACGCAGTGATATCTTTACATTTACTATGGTCTATTCTTTTTATTTTCGTCTGTTTCCCCTGATGAATTAAATAGTTAATTCATGATTTTCATTCATTTGAATAAACCGGGTTCCCAATTCTTTCGCAAGCTGATTATTATGGGTAATGATAATTAGTGTTTTCCCTGCTGCATGAAATTTCTTCAGAAAATCTATAAGCATTTTCTGTGTACTTTCATCGAGTCCAGCGAGGGGTTCGTCTAATATAAGAACTTCGGGATTCATAGAAAGGATGCACGCTAATGATACTTTTCGTTTTTCTCCACCGCTTAAATGATACGGTGGGCGTTCTTTTAGTTTTTCGATTCCAAATAAACGAAGGCAATCCTCTGTTCTTTGTTTGACTTTTTCTTCGGAAAGTCCCATCTGGATCGGACCAAATGCGATTTCTTCTTCTACGCTTCCGCAAAAAAGCTGTGTATCTGCATTTTGAAAAACATATCCCATCTGCTGGTGAAACCATTTGGCAAAGCGAGAATCTTTTAATGTTTTTTCTGTAATTTCGTGACCTTGATATGTATAACTGCCTTCCATTGGAAAAATAATTCCATTTAATAATTTTATTAAAGTGGACTTACCGCAGCCATTTGGTCCTTGAATAATTACAGATTCACCTTTTTGAATGTTTAAATTAATGTATCGTAATGCGATTTCTTTTCCATAAGCGTAACATACGTTTTTCAGTTCTATCATTTTGAATGTTCCTTTTATTTTCGTTATTCTTGATTTTACTTTTTATTCTCTTCTCATAGAAAATTGCTATATGTTAGGATTAAAAGGTCTTTTACCCTCTTTGATACTAGATTGATTGCTTCGTGTTATTTCCACAGACCCTCGAAATAAATGAATATTCCTGTTACTCCTATCATCAAAAGAAGACTCAAGATATCCTGTTTTCGAAAGGTAGATGTTTTTTGTGTTTTATATTCTCCGACAAATCCACGGCAGCACATCGCTGCATACATTTCCTCTGCCATTTCTCTTGATTTTAAAAAGGAAATCCCCAATATCCCAGAAAAGGACTGTGCTTTTTTCCTGTTTTGTCCTACAGATCGTAAGCGAAGTGACGTAAGGATTTCCATGCAGATTTCTCCGAGTACGGCAATATATTTTAATGTAATATCCAATGTAAAAATAAAGATATCCGGTATATGAAATGAGCGGAGGCTTGCTGTTAATTTATTCCAGGATGTTCCCGCTGACAGAATACCTATAAGCGTAACGGATACAAACACTTTGGTTGTGATAATGAGTAAAATCTGCGGATTTCCTATAAACACTGCCGGTAAAAGTACTAGTGCAGAAAAAAGTACTGCTCCAAATGTTCCCGAAAGTATCTGTTTCATTGTTTCTGCCGGATAAGTTGCAAGTGCAAGAATAGTTCCACCTGCCATAATTAATGAAAATACATAGTTTTTTGAACAGGCAGTAAGTAAAATATATAGGAATGTATAACATAGTTTTAAAGAAGGACTGGCGCTTAGGCACCCGTCCTTCCCTTCTTTCCATTTTAATTTTGACAGTACACCAAGAACTGCCTGCGTACTTTTTGTAATAAATCCATCTTTATCAATACTCGGAACATATTGCTCCGTTTCACACATCCATGATGGAAGAAAACTATTATTTTTTTCCTGATTTTGCATTACACTGACTGCCCTTTTGAAAAATCTATTTTATCTTTTTTACTTCCAGCTAAAAGTTTAAAGAAGATAACAATAATCGCTACGCCAACAACTGCAGATAAAATATATCCTATCCATTCCGGCATTCCTGCCATAGAGTAATCCGGGAAAAGTGAAGCAATGCTAAAGCCCTTTTCCATTCCTGCTGGTGTATACCCCAGTGCTTTTCCATTACTTACAAGGGATGCCATCTCTTCAACACCCCATTCTCCCCAGGCGGTTCCACTTGCCAGAAGACCTAATGGTGTAAATATAATCAAAACTGCCATAAGAATATATAATGGCTTAAATGCTGACTGTGCTGGTTTTTCCTCTAATGTTTCCGGCGATATCTTTTCCACAAATGCAAGGATTGCTGTAGTAAGAACTATTTCCGCAATTCCAAATAATGTAAGATGTCCAATCATCATTGCCGGAATAGAAATAGTAAGCGGATATGGACAATAGAGTGCCTTTCCTGCTGCATCGGTAAACAGTAATGGCTGAATTCCAAACTCAATCGCTGCACAAAATGCTGCTGCATTAATTCCGATATATGAACCAATTCCTGCTGCTAACTTTCTTTTTCCTGTTTTTTCCCAGATAAGCTTGTAAATCGCAAATCCGAGAAATGGCAATATGAAAGCCATATTAAAACAGTTTGCTCCAAAAGCAAGGATACCGCCATCACCAAACAACAATGCCTGGATAAGCAGTGCGATCGTAACGGCAATACAACCTGCCGACGGACTTCCTGTAAGAATCGCAATCAATGTTCCTCCTACCGCATGTCCGGTTGTCCCTCCAGGCAGCGGAATATTAAACATCATTCCAAGAAAGGAAAACGCTGCTCCGATTCCAAGCAATGGCATCTTCACCTTCGGAATTTCTTCTTTTACTTTCTTAACAGAGTATGTCCATACCGGAACCATTGCTGCAGCCATTACCGCACAGGTCGAAGGACTCAAATAATTTTCAGGTATATGCATCTTTCTTTCCTCCTATAAAGCTTTTATGTTCTAAACCTAGGATATACCTTTCTATTTTTTCTCACAAGCTCCCCCAGGGGATATATTTTGTATTTTTTTGTATAATTCTGCTATAACTTTATGCTATACTATTATACTGATACTGAAGATTAAGCAGCTTCTTGACTAAAACAAAAATTCTGAGGTGAATTTTATGAATACTCTATTAGAACAAATTAAAAAGAAAAATGCAAAAGCTTTTACACATAGTGGAAAATTTCATGCAGACGATGTTTTCTCCTATGCACTGTTGTTATATTTAAATCCTGCAATCACAATTACCCGAGGAAATAAAGTTCCAAAAGATTTTGATGGAATCGTTTTTGATATTGGCAGGGGAAAATACGACCATCACCAAAAAAATAGCCGCATCCGCGAAAATGGAATACCTTATGCAGCATTCGGACTTCTCTGGGAAGAACTTGGCAAAGAAATTCTTGGCGAAGAACTTGCCGCAAAGTTCGATGAGTCATTTATCCAGCCACTTGATATTAACGACAATACCGGCGAGAAAAATGAACTTGCCACTTTAATTGGCAATTTTAATCCTTCCTGGGATGTGGAAAATGGAGAAAATGAAGCATTTTCCAGAGCGGTACAGACAGCTGGAATGATTCTTGTAAATATGTTCGAAAAATATAAAGGAAATGAACGTGCCGAGAAACGTGTAGAAGAAATTTTAGCCGCACATAATTCTTCTGTTTTGTCTGGGGAAAAATCTGAAATCGAAGCAAAAATTCTCGTTCTCCCTGAATTCGTCCCCTGTCAGAAACAATTACGCGAAACAGATATTGCCTTTATTATTTTCCCCTCAAACCGCGGAGGCTATTGCATCCAGCCATTAAAAAAAGAACATTCTCTCAATTACAAATGCAGCTTCCCTGAAAACTGGCTTGGTTTAGAGGGAGACGAATTAAAACAGGCAACTGGCTTAACCAGCGCAAACTTCTGCCACAAAGGCGGTTTTATCATGACCGTCGATGATGTAAACGATGCAATTTCTGCCTGCAAAATAAGCCTTGAAAACTTTACAGAAACTTCTTGCATTATAAATTTGGGAGGTTCTTCCAAAACGGATGAAATCCTTAAAGAAATCCCTCATATGGAAAATGCAGCAATTATCCATTGTGACTTACCGAAAATGCCCGCACTTACATTTGACAGAAACTTGGGTGAGATTTCTATGGAAAAAGAGGAGTTTGCATCTTATATTAAAGACTATGTGAAAGGCATTTTAAAATATAAACCAGATGCTGTTTACGTTGAAGGAGAACTTTTCATTGTCTATCCTGTCATCCGGGTTTTACACAAAAAACATATCCCAGTCTACATAAAACACCAAAATGGGGTTGTTGCTATTTAATTCATTAAAGGACAGACGCCCGAGAAGAGATACGATATCCTATATTTGTGACTTTAGTCGCTGCGGTTTGGATGTGAGCGCATGAGCGAACATTTAAACCGCCGCGACTAAAATCACAAATATGCCTTATTGGGGGCAATGCCTTCGTCTGTAGTTCGCTTAATGAATTAAATAGCAATATTTTGTACTGTTTGAATATTCTTCTTTGTATTTATATCCAAGTTCATCGAACTGTTTAATTTCCTCTGGATTTTCTATCTGATGTTCTGCCATATAGCGTACAAGGGAACCTCTTGCCATTTTTGCGTAGGTTCCTTTTTCTTTTATTTTTCCATCGATCAGTTCTCCAAATACACAGGTTATAACTCGTACATTTTCAGGGATATATTTTAAAATGCTTTTGCTGTATTCTTTGGAGGCAAGGTTAATGAGGCAATCGCAGTCTTTTAAGACGTAGTCTGCCAGTTTTTGTCCCCAAAAGTCATATAAATTATCTATTTCTTCTTTGTGGAAGCGTGCCTGCATTTCAAGGCGATATGGAATTACTCCGTCAAATGGACATAGTGCACCGTAAAAGCCTGATAAAATCCGTAAATGTTTTTCTAACCATGTAAAAGCCTGCTCCTCAAATACTGCTGGAGCCATATATTTATACTGGATTCCTTCATAGGAAAGAATCGCCGGGCTTAGATTCTGTTTTAAGTTTCCTATTCGAAACTGTCGCTCATTCTCTTCCACAAGCTTATCACTGCATTTCCACAAATCTTTTAGCTCATCAAATGACATATTTCCCATGTAAGAAAAAAGCTTCTCTGCTTCTTTTATAAAAAATGGGATATTTTTATACGGTAAAATATCGTTTCTTATCTTCATTTTTTTCGCTGGGGAAATAATTACTTTTAACATTTGGATTTCTTCCTCTTACTTTCCTATTTTTTATTTGTCCATTTACAGATTCTGAATTTGTATATTTTTCGTAACATACCAGTGTTTCTTCCTTCTAGCTTCTAAAGTATTGTTGGATATAGTTTGATTCGTGACTCTTTTGTTGTAACTGCCAAATGATTGTCCATAAACTATTATTACTAAACAGCTAATACACTATCCTATACCAGAATTTTTTCAAACACTCCTTGAATCCCTTAGAAAATTTAACTTTACAAATTTATTGTTATAAAAGAACTATACTATATATCTAGTGACATGCTCCCACCACTTAAATCATAGATTTTGAAGTGGGGGCTTCTTGCTC
>OGDN01004166.1_pt1 | contig 13485 bp, 16 predicted proteins | sample 1570271 | NCBI WGS metagenome assembly OGDN01 (sample SAMEA4384481, study PRJEB24528) | human gut metagenome | reverse complement strand
GAAGTGCGTTTTTGGCAGGGCTTATATCGGAGTCCTGAAATGCCGCGTAAATAGCTGATTATCCACATGTGATTTTTGCAGGGATTATATCGCCGAAAGCCCGAAATCGCACCAAAAGGGGGGATTCGTATATAACTTTGTAGGCATCAACTCTAACCCTTTTTTACTATGAAAAAGCTATTTATTGTTATGGTGGCCATGTGCCTCTCTATCTCGTCGTTTGCCGGTAATGGTAGTGCCGATTTGTTGGATCGCTCAACACAGGAAATTCAGATTGATGAAGCTATTATTCCTGCGACAACTGTTCGTCCCCGTATGGCTATGCCTTACACGCAGGCATGGATCGATTATGATATGGGATACATCGAAGTCGAAATTTGCCGGCCGGTGGGTGTGCTGACGATTGCGGTGACCGATATGGCCGGATACAGTATATACAATGTGACAATCGATTCCGAGATGACGCCTTATGTGACTATTCCGATGCCTGACTCGGGAGTATACCGCCTGACCATTTCAGGCGATGAATACCTCGGCGAGGGCAACTTTATGATCGGTTAGGAACTGGGGAGCGGGGAGGCGCTGGAATCTGCCTCCCCGCTATTTTTCGCAGCCATGATTACGATATATGTTATTGCCGTCATTTTTATGGCAACAGTTTTCGTTATGCTTGGCCGCTACACAATCGGACGTATAAGGTGTTACCGGCGAAGCCGCCATCTGGCCAATCAGCGCATGCAACTGTTGCGCAGATTATTGCAGTTGGCGTATGTTTACAGTCCCAATCCGGCCCTGTTCCTGAAAAAGTTCCGTGAGGAGGTGAGTATCGGTCATCTGGAGTGTTGCGACGTGATCTGCAACTATGCGGAGCAACGGCAACTCGATGCGATGAAATCATGCAAGCGGCCGTTGAAAAGCCAGGATGTCCTGTTGTGCATCCTGCTTAACAAAGGGTTTACCCCGCAGGAGTTAAGCGTTATTTACGGTATGAGCAATTGCAATTCGATCTACGTCCGTTGTTCGCGTATCCGCAAACAATGCCGGGAAATAATGATCGATAAAGATGCTGCGCCGGTAAAACAGCCGGTTGAGCAAATTGCAGTCGCCACAGAAATCGAATTTTGAAATTATGCTGAAAGTCTATCCCATACGAGCGAAACACCTGCGTGCCTTTTCCCTACCTGAATTGCTGGTTGTTTTAGTTATTATCGGTATTCTGGTTTTGGTTGCGCTTCCGAACCTGATGCCGTTGATTTCTCGCGCGAAGTCTACGGAGGCTCAACAGCAGTTGACGTTTCTTCATACGTTGCAGAAGAGCAACTTCTATACGTATTCGCGTTATTCGGGGTCGTTGGAAGAGTTGGGTTTCGAGCAGTCTCGTCTGGTCACGGAGGGAGGCCGGGCGAACTACGTGATTGAGGTTGTCGAGGCCACGGAGCACGGTTTCCGGGCCACAGCCACAGCCGTCGTCGATTTCGACGGGGACGGGATTTACAACGTGTGGGAAATCGACCAGGACAAGCAGTTGAAAGAAACCGTCAAAGACTGACTCTCATGCGTGCTCTGTGGCCCTATTTTCTGCTGTTGGTTCCCGCGGTGTTCCTGGTGCGGGACGACTTCCGTACGCGGACTGTTTCTGTGGTGTGGCTGGCCGTGCTCGGCGTGATTGCGTTGGCTGCCGGATGGACAACTTCGGGTCTGTGGGCGATGCTGCGGCATGCGGCTGCGAACACATGTCTTTTGGTGGTTCTCGCCGGGGCTTTGTGCTGCTGGCAGTTCATGCGCGGCAGGCCTTTCGGGGCTTTTTTCTCAACGGGTTTCGGTGCCGGGGATGCGGTGCTGGCGCTTGTGCTCGTGCCGTTGTTCTCGCCCGTTCCATATTTGCGTTTTCTGCTTGTTTCGGCGCTCGCTGCGCTGGTGTGGTGGTTGCAGACACGTGCTTCGACCATTCCTCTGGCCGGATTCATGGCGCTTCTGCTTGCTGTATATGCCGTGTTTAAAACCGCGGGAATATGGAACTGACGCGCGCCATAGCTACCGAAGTAATCCAGCTTCTGACTTCTACCGAAGCCTTTGACTACCGGTTGGTTCCTTATTCGCGTCATGGCGGAGAGGTTCAATGTTACGGTCTCGAGGGGACGGATTACAGCCAGGCCATACTGGAACTCGAGGTGCTTTCGGGGTGGCGTGTGGGAGTCACTCCGGTGCCGGAAAGTGAGTTGCAGCGTCTGCTGCTTCAATATTACCGTCCGGCTGGCGCGGTAACCTCCCGGGGGGCCTCACGCCTGGGCGACATCGCTTCGGGTCAGGGTTTCCTGATGTCGCTCATCGGTGAGGCTTTCCGCGATTACGCCAGCGATATCCATATCGAACCCTACGAGGAGCGCTGCCGTATTCGTCTGCGCATCGACGGCAAGTTGAGCGAGCGCTACGTCGTCGGACGTCCACAGTACGCTCCTCTGGTGAACCAAATCAAGATTCTGGCGAACCTCGACATCTCCGAGAAGCGTCTTCCTCAGGACGGTCGCATGGGCTACGACCGTGACGGGCAGAAGTTCGACGTGCGTGTTTCGACGCTGCCCACAATCTACGGTGAGAAAGTTGTTCTGCGGCTGCTGACGCGCCATGTGGAGCTACTGGAGCTGGAGAACCTCGGGTTCTCGGCGCGTCAGTACGCCGATTACTGCCGGGCTATATCGCGGCCCTACGGCATGGTGCTGATTTGCGGCCCCACGGGATCGGGCAAGAGTACGACGCTCTACGCGACGCTGCGGCGTCTGAACAAGACGTCTGACAATATCCTGACAATCGAAGACCCGATTGAATATACGCTGGAGGGCGTCAACCAGGTGCAGCTCAAGGAGGAAATCGGCCTTACCTTCACCAGCGCCCTTCGAACGTTCCTGCGCCAGGATCCGGACATCATCATGCTGGGTGAAATCCGCGATGCCGCGACGGCTCAAATGGCCGTGCGTTCGTCGCTGACGGGCCACCTGCTGTTCTCTACGATCCATACCAATACGGCGTGGGGCGCCGTTGCGCGGCTGTCGGATATGGAAGTACATCCGTACCTTGTGGCCAATACGCTGGTTATGAGCGTTGCTCAGCGGCTCGTTCGTTTGCTGTGCCCGCACTGCAAGCGTTCGGTTTCGGCTGCTTCCGGGGTGCGCAGCCTGCTTCCGGGCGTTGATTTCGGGGAGTACTTCGAAGCCGTCGGCTGCGAGCGTTGCTTTTATACGGGGTACAGGGGTCGGCGTGCGGTGTACGAAGTGATCCCGATGGACGACGAACTGTCCTCGGCGGCGCGCAATGCGCGTACGGACGTTGCCGCGCTGCTCTCGGCACGCGGCATTCCGTCGCTGAAAGAGGCTGTTTGCGGACTTTTCCAGCGGGGAGAGACCTCGCTGGACGAACTTCTTCCCCTGTTGAACTGTTAGCCTATGAAGAACCTTTCGCTGCTGTTGCTGTTCTGGCCCCTGCTTTGTGCGGGGCAGGGCGATTCGATACGTATGGCGGCTGTGGAACGCAAGCTGGAGGCGCTCACGGAGCGCGATTCGACTTTCGCCCGCACGGTGGACGTTACGGCGGGACGCCTTCCCCTGTCGGAACTTCTGCGCAACATCGCGCGTGCCAGCGGTGTTAACCTCTCTGTGCGGAGCGTCGAGAACGTGCCCGTTTCGTGCAACTTCACCCGTGCGCGTGTCGACGAGCTCGTGCGTTTCCTCTGCCGCGAGTACAAACTCGACGTTGAAACCACGGGCAACATCCTGTCTGTCTTTCCCGCCGTTTCCGTCCCTGCCCCGCGCCCCGAGCCGGAAATTTTCTACAATGCCGCCGACACCACGCTTTTCTACGATTTGCGGGGAGAGCGTCTGAGCGACGTGGCGAAGAAAATCACGATTTTCTCGGGCCGCAACATCGTTGTTCCCGAGCCGTTGTTCGACTACAAAATATCGGGTTATGTTCGGGGCATGCCGTTCGACGGGGCCCTGCAGACGCTCGCTTCGGTCAACGGCCTTACGGCCGGGAAGGATGCGCAGGAGGTGTGGACTTTTTACCGGGAGCAGGCCGCGCCGCAGGAGGGCTGCTCTGCGGGTCCGTCGTATACGCGCCGTCGCCAGTTTTCCGTAAACGAGCTGCAGGTCGATTCTCTGGGGCGCATCACGGCCCACATCGTGCGCGGGCAGGTGCAGGATATTATCCTCGATCTGTGCGGGCAGCTCGGGCTGAACTATTACTTCAAGTCGCCGGTGAGCCTGACGACTGGCATCTGGGTCGACGCGACGGATTTCGAAACGCTGCTTGCCGTGCTGCTCAAGGGGTCGCAGTATTCCTACTACTGCGAGCGTGGCATCTACGTGTTCGGTGCGGCCCAGGGCGACGGTCTTGCGTCGGCGAGCGTTGTTGCGCTGGCTTTCCGGGCGGTTTCGAAAGTCGAAGAGGTTATTCCCGCGGCGTTGAAGCAGGGCGTGGAAATCAAGACTTTCCCCGATTTGAACAGCCTTGTGCTGGGCGGCGACAGGCGCGACGTGGTGCGCGTGGAAACCTTCGTGAAATCCATCGACAAACCCGTGCCGCTGATTACGATGGAAATCATCATCGCCGACGTTACGAAAAGCAATATCCGCGAGCTGGGTATCGGCGGCGGGGTAGGCAAGTCTCCGGTGCCGACCTCGGGGGTGCTGGGTCCGGGCGTGGACATGACTTACAGCGCCGGGGCGGTGAATAACCTGCTGCAGCGTATCCGGGGGACTGTAAATCTGGGAAAGGTGACGCCGAACTTCTATTTGAGTTTGCAGGCGTTGGAGGAAAACGGTACGATCCGGTTGCAGTCCACGCCCAAGCTCTCGACGCTCAACGGGCACGAGGCTACGCTCACCAGCGGGGAGACGCAGTACTACAAGGAGGTGCAGAACAATTACTACGGCACGCAGAATCCGATTTCGTCGGAATCCTACCAGTGGAAATCGGTCGATGCCAACCTGTCGGTCAAGGTGACGCCCTATGTGTCCGAAGACCGGCATATCACGCTTGAAATCGAATTCGAGCAGACCGAGTTTACCGATCGTGTGGCCGACAACGCCCCGCCGGGCACGGCCACGCGGAGTTTCAGGTCGATTGTCAAGGTTCAGAACGAGGAGATGGTTCTTCTGGGCGGTCTTGACCGCAACTCGATGGAGAAGTCCTCGCGTGGCATCCCGTTTCTGGCGCGTGTGCCGGTCATCAAGTGGTTCTTCGGCAAGCAGAAGCGCAACAAGGTCGAGCGTACGCTGAACGTGTTTATCAAACCGACGGTCATCGAATGAAGCTGCTTTCCCGCATATTGGGGCGCATCGCTCTGGTGCGTGTGGAGTTCACCCCGAGCGGCGAATGTGTCGTCGGTGTGTCGATGTGGCGCCGGGGCGAGGCCGTGTCGGTGAATCCGGCGGCGGCGAAAGGGTGCCTCGCTGCTGCGGTGGTCTGCGGCTGCGGGGTTGTCACCAAGCCCGACGAGGCGGAGGTTACGGCCCGCGTAAAGTCCGACCCGGAAACTTTTCTGTGGAGCTCTGCGAACGGCTGTACTTCGTTCGTCCGCCGCGAGCGGATCCGTGCGGCGGAGGAGGAGCTCGCCGCGCGCAATATCGTTCCGGTGCGTATTTTCTGCGCCGGCTATGCGGCGGATTTCGGCCATGCGGCTGGGGAGTTCGTCCGGCAGGTTCATGCGGGTCTGTCGTGGAAGGCGCTGCTGAAACCCGCGCCGGCCTCTTCGGCTGCGGCGCAGGTGCTGGTGCGGCGGCTCGGCTTCCCGGTTCTGGGGCTGTTCCTGCTGCTGCTTACGGTCAATGCGGTGCTTTCGCCTCGGCTGTACGCCCGGCGGCAGTCGCTGGAGTCGGAACTCGCGGCCCGGGAACGGACGGCCTCGAACGCCGCATCGGCGGGCGCCCGGCAGCGGGAGTTGCTGGCTGAATTTACCGCCTCCCCCGGTGTTTCCCGCGCCCTACTCTGCGACCGTGTCGCCCGTGCCGTGCCTGCGGGGGTCGTGCTGACGTCGCTCGATGTCGAACCCCTCTCCAGACGTTTCGAGGCGGGGAAACCCTTGCAACGGCGCGAGGGTATCGTACTCCTGGGCGGGACGGCTCCTGCCGCAGCCGATATTTCGGCTTTCGTGCAAGGGTTGCCGGACGCGTGCTGCTGCCGCGCCGTGCGGCTTGTGCATGTGGAAAAGGAGCGCGACGGCGAGCGGCTGTCGTTCCGCATCGAAATCCAACTATGAAACTGGCGTATAAATACCGCGGCGTCGTGCTGCTGGCGCTGCTGGCCGTGGTGCTGCCCTGGGCCTGCTGGCGCTTTGCCCTGCGCGGCACGCTGGGCGCCTGGCGCGACTGCGGGCGGCTGGCCTCCCGGCTGGAGGCGATGTCGCCGGATACGGTGCGCACGGTTGCCTGTGCGGCTGGCGGCCGGGAGCTGGTGCTTTCGGGAGCGCTGCTGGCTGCGGTGCGTCCGGCCGCTGCGGAGTCGGACGTGCAGGTGGCGGGTTACGAGCCGCTCGTGAGCGTCCGGTACGACGGGCTTGCGGTGCATACGGCGCAGCTGACCCTGACGGGCGGCTATGGCCCTCTGTTGCGGGTTGTCGATGCGCTCGAACGCACGCTTCCCGCCTGTCGCCTGCGTACGCTCGAATGGCGCGCCGCGCCCGACCGCCGTACGCGGCGCATGCGGCTCACGCTTACGCTCTACGTCCAGCAAATCGTATTAAAATAACCATACCATGAAAAAACTGCTTCCCCTTTTCGTCCTGATCGTCGCCGTGGGCTGTGAAGTCCTGGAAGAGGACATTTCGCACAAGAGCGTGCCAATCGTCGCGCCTGCGGACAATGCGACGGTCGGGGCCGGACAGGTCGCATTTGGCTGGGCAGCCGTGGAATATGCCGTAGGGTACGAATTTACGGTCGTGTCGCCCTCGTTTGCGGCCGCCGGGCGCATCGTGGCCGACACGGTGCTTTATGCCGATACGCTCGACCGGCGTTTGGGCTGCCGCCTGACGCTCGGCGAAGGCGAATACGAATGGAGCGTTGCCGGTTTCAACGGCGGTTACAGGACCCGCACCGAGGTGCGCAGCCTGGCCGTTATTCCGGCCGAAGACCCCTCCTTTCCCGTTACCCCCGAAACGCCCGAATCCCCCGCGCCATGAAATCGCGCTGGACGACCTGTTTGTTGCTGGCTGCCGTTGCGGTGGTCTGGGGCATTGTGGCGTGGAAGATTTTCGCTCCTGCGAACGATGCTGCCCCGGCGGTGCCTCCGCGGGCTGCGGCCCCGGTAGTCCGGCTGCCGGTCGCCGATACGCTGCTGCTGGACTATCCCGATCCGTTCCTGAAAGGGCAGGTATCCGCTGCGGCTGCGGCGCACCCCGTCGTCCGCAGCCTGCCGCCCGCAAAAGTGGCGGCCTCCAAACGCGAGCGGGTGACGGCCTCACATCTGGGGACGGTCGCTTCGGCTTGGGGCACGCTCTACATCCTGACGGTCGGGTCGGAACAGTATGAAATTCCCTGTGGCGGCTCTGCCGGGGATTTCGTGCTCGCGGGCTGCGACCGCGATTCGCTCTACCTGCGTAAAGGCGGGGTCACTTATGGGGTGAAATTGTGCGACTGAAATGAAACCTCCGGGGACATACCTTCCGGGCAGCGTCCTGCCGACGGTCATCGTGGTTGCGGTGCTGATTCTTACCGGCATGCTGGGCCTGTTCACGCTCTGGGAGCATGAAGCGCTGCTTTTCGCCCGCAGCTGCCGCCTGCGTCAGGCCCGGGCGGATGTCGGGTCGGCCTGTACGCTCTACCGCCTGCATCCGGACGACAGCACCCTGATTTGCCCGGAGGGGCGCCAGCTCTACGACTCCCTGCCCCTGTCGCGCGTGTTTACCGACGTGCGGCCCTGGGGCCTGTATGATGCGGTGCAGGTGTGCACCGCCGATTCGCTGCTGCACGTCTGCCGCCTGTTCGGCGCGGAGCCTGCCGCTGCGCATACGCTTTTCTATGCCGGCGACCGCTCGGGGGTGACGCTCGCCGGACAGACGACGTTGCAGGGAATCCTGCACCTGCCGCAGAACGGACTGGTCTACGGCAGGGTGGGTTCCGATTTTTACCGGGGCGCGGCGGTTTCCCGTGCGGCGCTCCGGTGCTCGGAGGGTGCTGTACCCGTCCCGTCTGCCGGCGCGGTATCCCGGCCCGCGGCGCTTTTCCAGGGAATGCCGCAGGCCCCCGCCGGGCCGCTGCCCGATAGTCTTTTCCGGTCGTTCCTGCGGGCCCCGGCGGCTGTTGTCCGGCTCGGGGATGCCGAGGTGGGCGGCTGTTCGCTCCGGGGGCGGATCATGCTCTACGGCGGCGAGCTGCGCATCGATTCGACCTGCCGCATGGAGCACCTGCTTATCTGCGCCCGTAAAATAACCGTGGGGAGCGGTGCCCGCATTACGGCGCAGCTCTTTGCGCGCGATACGGCGGTCATCGAACCCCGCGCCGTGCTGGAATACCCTTCGGGCGTCTATGCGTGCCGTTACGCCGAAGTGGGGGCGCACGCCGCGGTGAACGGCTATGTGATTGTCCGGGATACGGTGCCCCGTAAAAAGGTCGCGGCCAACTACCTCCAGTCGCGTACGGCGCGCGTGCGGGGATTGCTCTATGTCGACGGCATTGCACAGGTGCAGGGCATCGTCGCGGGCCGTGCGGTGCTGCGGCAGGCGGTTTATTTTTCGCCGCAGGGCTACTATAAGGATATGCTCTACGATGTCACGGTGCTCGAAAATCCCGTCACGGCGCAGCCGCTCTGGTTGCCGGCGGCGCGGAGAAAGGAGACGGCATGCGTGGAGTGACCCGACGGCTTGTATGCGGGGCGTGCCGCAGGCTGCGGGCGGCTTCGCTGCTCGAAGCCGTCGTGGCCGGTGTGTTGTTCCTGACGGTCTTTGCGGCGGCCCTGGAACTGCTGCCGCGCCTGACGCTGCGTGACGACGATGCACTGGTGGTCGCCGAGGCGGAATACCGTGTGGGCGAGGCTTTCGACAAGTACGGTACCGGATTGTGGCCCTGCGGCGATTATGCCGAGATTTACGACTGGGGCGAAATCAGCGTGCGAATCGGGTGTTATGGGGACTTTGCAGACCTGCAGGTACTCGAAATTTCCGCGCGGATGTCCGGAAGCGGCAAACGCATCGTGCATAAACAGCTCGTCGAATGCAGTCAATGACGAAATACGGAAGTGCTGCCGGGCCTTATTCTCGGTGTGCCGAGGCGCCGCGTAAGGTGCCGCCGGGCCTGGATAGACCGTGCGCGGCGTGGCGGAAGGCATCCTTTCGGGGCTCGACCCTTGTCGAGACGCTGGTGATGATGCTCGTGGCGGGGATTATCTTCCTGACCGTAATGGACGGGATGACGCTTTTCACCCGTTTGCAGACACAGCGGGCCCGGGCGCTGGCGGCCGCCGGCCGCCGCAGCGGAGGATATAACCGGGTCGTGTCGCTTGTCGGGGATGCCGACAGTATCCTCTGTCCGGCGGCCGGACGGTTGGAATTGTACCGCAACGGCCGCCTGTCGGCGCTGTCGCACGTCGATTCGGTGCTGGTTTACCGCTGCGGCGGGTTTTGCGATACCCTGCTCGGCGGGGTGGCGGCGTTGCGGCTGGCGGAATACGATGCGGTGCCGGATACGGTGGAAATCGGGTTCGGGGTGGGGTTTACGGCGAAATTCCCGGTGATGTCCGCCTCGCGGCAGTACCGGACGGCGTTGGACGAAATAGAAAATGGCTATGGCTACGAAGAGTAAGATGACCGATGCGCGGCGCGAGGTTTTCTACGCCGAGCTGCACGCCCTGCTGACGGCGGGGCTGGATTTTTCGCATGCCTTTGGGCTGCTCATCGTGAGCGAGCGGGATGTACGCCTGAAAGCGTTGCTCGAATGCCTTTACAGGGATGTGGCCGGGGGTGCGGCGCTGTGGCAGTCGATGGAGCGCAGCGGGGCTTTCCGGTCGCTGGACTGCGGCGTGGTGCGCATCGGCGAGCAGACCGGGCGGCTGCCCGACACGCTCGATTTCCTGCGGGACTACTACCGCAAACGGGCTGCACAGCGGAGAATGGTGTCTTCGGCCGTCAGCTACCCGCTGGTAATCCTCTCGACGGCCGTAGCGGTCGTGGCCTTTATGCTGGCGGTGATTGTGCCGATGTTCGAGCAGGTCTACGCCCGCATGGGCAGCGAACTGCCCGCCCTGACGCAGTGGGTTATCTGCTTGTCGAAGTCGTTTCCCTGTTATGCCGGAGCAGCCTGTGCGGGAGCCGCTGCGGTTTGCCTGCTGCTGTATGCGAACCGGGGCCGCGAGGAGGTTCAGGCATGGCTGGCCGGCCTGTTGCTGCACCTGCCCGTTGCAGGGGCGATTGTACGGAAAAACCAGCAGGCGCAGTTCTGTAAACTGCTTTACCTGCTCACATCGTCGGGCGTTCCGCTGCTCGCGGGCGTGGGGATGCTCTGCGACGTAATCGGCTTCTATCCTTACCGGAAGTCGTTCGCCTCGATTTGCCGCAGGCTGGAGCAGGGCGAGACATTCTCTGCCGGCATCGCCCGGTTCCCGGAATTGTACGACCGCAAACTCGCCGCCCTCGTGCGTGTGGGCGAAGAGACCAACCGCCTGCCGGAGATGCTCCGCCGCCAGGGCGAGGCGCTGACCGAAGAGCTCGAATATGGAATTAAACGCATGGGCGCAATGCTCGAACCGGCGCTTATCCTGCTGGTGGGCCTGCTCGTGGCCGTAATCCTGATTTCCATGTATATGCCCATGTTCCGACTCGGCGGAATAATGGGGTGAATTCAAGCCCGGACGGAAAATTCACTCCGGGGTACACGAAATATGGCGGCTTTGCGACCGATAGCCCGTATCAGCGGGTCGGACAGTTTCACCGGGGCGGGCCAGGAAATTGCGGGGCTTCATGCGCATGACGAATTTATCGGCAAAAAGACGCAACGGTTCGGAAATTTGGCGGATGGCCATTTGATTTATTCGTACGACGGGCATCCGAAAGAATAATCGATTCAGTCGATGTAAAGCACCCTGTCCGTTTCGTGCGCCTGCATGAAATTAAATCCGCCCTTTGAAATAAGGGCGGATTTTGATGTGTCCGTACGGACGGCGGCGGGGCGGATGCCGCCCGGTGTTTGCCGGTGCGGCGTTCGCGGCCGGGCTGTTCGTCAGAACTTGTAGTAGAATCCGAATTTCAGGTCGGACGAAGAGAGCTTCAGTCCGAAAGCCTCCCCGCTGCCGCCGTTGAAGTAATCCTTGCGGTAGCCCAGGAATCCGACCTGCGTCAGGAAGCTGAAGTGTTCGTTGATTTTCACGCTTAATCCCGGGGTGATGCCGGCCTGGAATCCCTCGTGGTCGCCGCAGGCGAAACCTACGCCGCCGTCGAGGAAGAGCGACAGGATGCCTTTGTTATAATACTTGTAACGGGCATAGGGCGATGCGGTGAACACGTTGTAGCTGTCGCCGTCCTTTACTTTCAGGTATTCGAACCCGAGGGCCACGCCCACCGACCATCTTTGGTTGAAATCGTAGCCTGCTTCGGGAGCAATCGAGAACGAGTCGGTCTTGACGCCTTTCGTTTTGTCGTGCCAGTAGCCCAGCTTGCCGCCGATCCACAAACCTTTGTCCTGTGCCGAAGCATTTCCGGCTGCCGTAAAGCATACAACTGCTGCAAGCAGTACCATCATGATTTTTTTCATCTTTGCAAAATGTTTGTTTGACAAAAAGTGTAACTGTTTTTTCTGTTCCGGAAGCAAAGAAAGAGTACAGTTTTTTTCTGCGCAAATAAATTCAACCAACCGGATTATTCTAAAAATCAATGCCTGAAGTTTCTAAATGAACCATTTCTGCCGGAAACTTCCTGCGGGGCGGTCTCGCGGGTGTTGGAAACGGCTCGGTTTATGCCTGCTGTTTTGCGCAGGAACCGGCAGGGAATAAAAAAGCCATTCATGGCGAATGGCTTTGGACGGGGTGTTGCGAAAAAGTCGCCGCTGTCGGTTCCGGTCTTTCGGGAAAAGGGGGCTGTGGCCCCCTGCGGGTATCCCGGCGGCTTGGGTGGAGGCTTCGGCAGTTCCGGCAGGGGAGGCCGGGGCGGGAGTAGCCTTTCCGTGCGGGCCCGGACGCTCCTTATCCCGCCGTTAAATGTGGAAACCGTATATGCCGAATGTTTTCCCGTGGGGCGGGACGCCTTTTCGGCGGAGCGGCGGGGAGCTTACCGGCCGAAGAATTTGGCGACCCGGTCGGTGACGGCCAGGCCCATCCGGAGGCGCCCCATGATGTTGTCGCCCTGGTGGCCGTGTCCGGAGTTATGCAGCCATTCGTGGAATTCGGGGTAGAGGCCTTTGCCCGCCATGAATTCGAATGCGGCGTTCTTCAGACGTTTTTCTTCGTTATAACCGGCCTGGATGTTGGCGATCAGGTCGTCGAACGCCGCGATATTGTAAGGGTTGGAGACCGGGATTTCGGCAGTGTAATTTTGCTTTTTCATAACTTTTATATTTTTATAATTGACGTATGAAGTATCGATTTCAAGCAGCCCGCAACATCCGGGTCGAACCGTCCGACAGCGTGCCGGAGGACGCTGCAATTTTACCGGTGCCGCCCGGTCGGAAAATAGGCTGAAATGGTGTCGTGCCTTTGAAAAACGAACGGCTCCCTATCCCGGGGAATGCCTGGCACGTCGCATCATACAATGTTAGTCACTGGTGCAAAGGTATGATATAATATGTTGAATTCCAAGCTTTTCGCATTATTTTTTCGGCGAAAAAAAGTCGCGAAAAAGTTGCAGGCAATTTTATTATTATATATTAATATAATAATATGTCCGACGAAATAATCCCCGGGAAAATGAATTTTTTTTGCATTTGCGGCTTGTTCCTGTATCGGATTAATAATGTCCGAAACAGCCGGCTGGTAAAAAAGGCTTTTTTATTGGAGCATGGGGTGTGTGCGATCCGGTTGCGGCGCGCATGGAAATTTTGCCGGCCGGAGTCGTTGGAAAACCGCTCCGATTTTATACATTTGCAGTATCATGTCTTCGAACCTGCGGATTATATGTGCATTTGTCGTCCTGTTGTCGTGCTTCTGCACGGCGGCGAGCGCGCAGGAGAGCACCTATGCGGTGAGCGGCCGGGTGATCGACCGCCTGACGCGGCAGCCGGTGGCCTATGCCGCCGTCGTTCCTGTCGGGCAGGAGCAGCGGGGCACTTCGACCGATTCGCTGGGGTGTTTCCGCATGGCGCGCGTGCGCGCCGGAATCCACCGCCTGTCGGCTTCGTCCGTGGGCTATAAAACCGTCGTGACGCCCGAGTATATCGTTTCCGCCGCCACGCCTTTCATCGAGATAGAGATGGAGGAGGACGCCACGCAGCTCGAAGCCGTGACGGTGGCCCCCTCGCCGTTCCGTGCGACGGCCGAAAGCCCCGTGGGGCTGCAAATCATCGGCCTGCGGGA
>OGDN01004164.1_pt1 | contig 13499 bp, 11 predicted proteins | sample 1570271 | NCBI WGS metagenome assembly OGDN01 (sample SAMEA4384481, study PRJEB24528) | human gut metagenome | reverse complement strand
AAGCTTCTTCTTTTGCAGGTTGTACTGGACGTCCGCAGTCAGGACATTTACCATCGACTAACTGGCTTTCTGTGAAGAAAGATTCACAAGGTGTGCAGTATAAACCTTCATATTCACCTTTGTAGATATCTCCCTGTTCATATAATTTCTTAAAGATCTTCTGAACCTGTTTTTCATGATCTTCATCAGTTGTTCTGATAAAACGGTCATAAGAAGTATTCATAAGATCCCAGATTCTCTTAATCTCTCCGGCAACATCATCAACAAATTCTTTTGGTGTTACGCCTTTTTCTTCTGCTTTTAATTCTACTTTCTGACCATGTTCGTCTGTTCCTGTCTGGAAAAATACGTCATAGCCTTCCATTCTTTTATATCGAGCAATACTGTCTGCCAGGATGATCTCATATGTGTTACCGATATGAGGTTTTCCGGAAGTATAAGTAATTGCAGTCGTAATATAATATGGTTTCTTACTCATAGTGATCCTCCGATTTCTTGATTCTATCCTTTTAATTATAGTACATCTTTAGCGGATAGTCTATTTCTTTTCTTTAAAAAATAAGATATTAACAGGTAGTGATATGGAGGTAGAAATGGAATTGGCAGGGAGTTTAAAAAAGATCAGAGTTAAACTGATAGTGATAGGGATTTGTCTGATATTTCTGGCTGTATTAAGTTTTGTAAAAGAAGATCATAAGGACAATTCTGATCAGGAAAAGTTCCAGCGATATACGATTTCATTTTTTAAGGAAAATGCATCGGCAAATGAGATTACAATGCACTATTTATTAGAAAATCCAGAGAAATATGGCTTAAAGAAATCGAAAAGTCTCTATGGGAAAATGAAAAAAGAAGATGTATTGAATGAAAAAAACAAAATTTCAGATGAAATTAAAAAATTAAAAAAGTTTAGAAAAAAGGAATTAACCAGAAAACAGCAGAATACATATGAAGTTTTGATGGATTATCTGAGCCGGCAGGAAAAGCTTGCAATGTATCCTTACTATGAGAGGGTACTTGGAAAATCATCCGGGCAGCAGGTGCAGATTCTTTTGACATTGAGTGAATACAGATTAAAAAATGAGCAGAATATAAAAAGCTATTTTAAATTGTTGAGAGGACTGAATGCATATTTTGATTCGTTGATCGAGTACAGCAAGGAGCAGGTAAAAAGAAATTTATTTATTTCAGATGAGTCATTGGAAGAGACTTTAAAACAGATCAAAAGTGTGACAACACAAAAAGATAATATGTTGGCTGCAACATTTAATTTAAGAATTTCAGAGGTAAAAGGCATAAATGCAGCCACGAAGAAACAATATTGCCGGGAGAATAAAAAAATAGTGAAAATGGAAGTAATTCCAGCTTATGAAAGGTTATATTCTCATTTACAGGCATTAAAGGGAAATGGAAAGAATAAAAATGGACTTTATTATTACAAAAATGGAAAAGATTATTATGAAGCATTGGTTGCACAAAAGACGGGTTCAGCAAAAACAGTCGAAGAAATGATAGAAATCAGTGATCAAACGATAGAAAAATGTCTTCGAAAACTCATAAAACTACAAAAAAAGTATCCAAATATCATAAATAGATATAGAAAATCTAAAAAAAATATTAAAATTGTGCAAAATTCACAAAAGGTACTTAACAAACTAAGGCAAAAGATGGTAAAATATTATCCAAAGGCACCAAAAGTCAGCTGTAAAATAAAATATGTGCACAAAACCATGGAAGAATATACCAGTCCGGCGTTCTATATGGTACCAGCGGTTGATTCTTACAAGGAGAATGTAATCTACATTAACAAGTCACAGACTGCAGAGTTGTATCCGACATTGGCACATGAAGGATATCCGGGACATTTATACCAGAATGTCTATTATGCGGCAAAGGGTGATGATCCCGTGCGCTATCTGCTGGATTATCCTGGATATTCAGAAGGATATGCAACGTATGTGGAAGGTTTTAGTTACAGTATGATGGATGCCGAAGGATATGGCGATATTTATCAGCAGATGAATATGGAGATGTACGAGTACAATCTGGCACTTTGTTCGAGAGTTGATTTTGGAGTTCATTATGAAGGATGGAAGAAGAAAGATGTCAGGGCGTATTTAAGATCATTTGGAATGGAGAAGTCTCAGGCAGATGAATTATTTCAGATGATCATCGAGAATCCTGCAAATTATTTGTCTTATTATATCGGTTATCAGGAGTTTCATGAGCTTTTGACAGATTATAAGAACAAGGCAGGAAAACAATATAACTTGAAAGCGTACCACACAGAGATTTTAGATGCAGGCCCTTGTAGTTTTGACATTTTGAGAAGACGCATCGAAAGCAACCTATGAATGGAGGAGTAACTTATGTCAACAAAAGCTTATTACACACATGAAGAAATCGGAAAAGGAAAGCCTGGATTTTCAAAAACAAGATCCATTATCGAAGCAGCATTTTATGGAAACAATGTCGTAGAGGTAACAGATTTAAAACAGGCATATGAATTAGCAAAGAATTCTCCTGGAACGATCGTTACAGATATGCCGGTATATAAACCCGAAGCAATTGGTTTAGATGAAGGTTCCAAAGTTCTGTTATTTAACGATGGATCAGTGACTGGACGCTGCGCAGCTGCAAGAAGAATTTCCAGCGAACCTGGTGTAGATACAAATGATCTGGATCTGAAACTGATGGATGCAATCTATGATACAAGATGGACGACAATGTATCATGCACAGGTGTATATCGGATTAGATCCTGAATTTATGGTAAAAGCACATCTTTTAATTCCAGAAGGAGAAGAAAATATCTTATATTCCTGGATGTTAAATTTCCAGTACATGAATCCTAAATACAATGAAATGTACAAAAACTCACAGCCAATTGCAGATGAGACAGATATCTATATCTTCTCAGATCCACAGTGGACACATGAAGAACATCCATTAGGATTAACATACTTTAATACAGATACAAACTGTGCCGCACTTCTTGGTATGAAATACTTTGGAGAACACAAGAAAGGTACATTAACCATTGCATGGGCAATCGCAAACCGTAACGGATATGCTTCCTGCCATGGTGGACAGAAAGAATTCAAATTAGATAATGGAGAGAAATTCGTAGCATCTTTCTTCGGATTATCAGGATCAGGAAAATCCACATTAACACATGCAACACATAACAACAAATACGAAGAGATTCAGGTTCTGCATGATGATGCATTTATCATTAACACAGAAACAGGTGCATCTATCGCAATGGAACCAACATATTTTGATAAGACAGCGGACTATCCAACAGGATGCCCTGATAATAAATTCTTATTAACAGCACAGAACTGTTCTGCAACAAGAGACAGCGAAGGAAAAGTCGTTCTTGTCACAGAAGATATCCGTAACGGAAATGGCCGTGCGATCAAATCCAAATTATGGTCACCAAACCGTGTAGATAAGATCAATGACCCAGTTAATGCAATCTTCTGGATCATGAAAGACCCAACAATCCCACCAATCGTTAAGATCAAAGGAGCTTCTTTAGCATCCGTTATGGGAGCAACTCTTGCAACAAAACGAAGCAGTGCGGAACGTCTGGCACCTGGAGTAGATCCAAACCGTCTGGTTGTAGAACCATACGCAAACCCATTTAGAACATATCCTCTTGTAAATGACTACAAGAAATTTAGAAAACTTGTAAAAGAAAGAAATGTAGACTGCTACATCATCAACACAGGAGATTTCATGGGTAAAGATATCAAACCTGCAACAACAATTTCCGCAATTGAGCAGGTCGTAGAAGGAACTGGAGAATTCAAACAGTGGGGACCATTTACAGATATCGAAGTGCTTGAGATGGAAGGATATGTTTCAGATTTCAATGATATGAATTATGTGGAAACATTAAAAGCAAGAATGACAGACAGACTAAACTTTGTCTTCGAAAAAGACGTAGAAGATGGTGGATACAATGCACTGCCAACACAGGCAAAAGAAGCTTTAGCAAAAGTAATTGGAGAAGCACACAATTTAGAAGTGGAAAATTCCAACAATTAAAGGTATAATACTCTTAAATCGTTGTTTAGGAGGTGAATTGATTGGATAAAGATCGTTTAAATAATATGGTGGTAGACTTATTCCACGGAATTTCATATGAAGAAGAGAAAGCCGTGATCACGGATGAGTTTAAGGATATTTCGAACAAAGATCTGCATATTATCGATGCGATCGGGATCAAGAAACCTAAGAATATGTCAACGATTGCTGGAGATTTAAACATTACGGTTGGAACACTTACAACCGCTATCAATAACCTTTTGAAGAAAGGATATGTGATCCGCAAGCGCGGGGAGAGAGACCGAAGGGTTGTATATATATCGCTTTCTGAGAAGGGAAGAAAGGCATACAGTCATCATAGAGAATTTCATAAACAGATGATCCAGGGATTGCTTGATACGCTGAATGAGCAGGAACAGGATCTGTTGGTAAAGGTTATGCAGTATTTTCATGATTATTTTAGAGAGCATATGTAAGTAAGATAAAGGGCATTCAGCCATAGAATTTTTCTATTGGTCAGATGCCCTTTTTATATTTAAGATATCAACCACTTCAACACATTTTTCTTTTTAATACCATCATAATTCATATCATCAAATACTTCATCTAATGTCAAAAGATATTTTGGATAGTTGTCATGAATCTGTTTTAGAGGCGCTAATTCTCTTTTCAAAACATCTTCATCCAAGGTTGTCTGGGAAACCTGAAAATAAATAGGATTTCCATTTTCAATTGCGACAAAATCAACCTCACCATTTTGACCAATCTGTCCTACATAAACTTCTTTGTAACGTCTTTTTAATTCAAGGAATACGATATTCTCAAGAATATGTCCGATATCACTGTCTTGACTGCGGACGAGCATATTACGCATGGCAATATCGCAGACATAATATTTATTGATGGTGGTTAAAAATTGTTTGCCTTTGATATTGTAGCGTCTGGCTTCATAAAATAAAAGACTGTCGGTAAGTCCTCTGATATAGCGGTCTACAGTTCTGGGATTAATTTTTTTATGATTTGATGTCATTGTATTTGAAATTTTATTTGGAGAAGTACGGTTTCCAATATTATGCATCATAAATTTGGTAATGGATTCAAGCATATTCACATCAGCAATATTTAACCTTTTTACAATGTCATTTAATAAAATAGTATTGTAAATGCCATTTATATATTCTTTAGCTTCAGATTCTTGATATCCATATTTTAATACATAAGGAAATGAACCTATTGCTAGATAATGATTAAATTTGTCAATGAGAGAAAGATTAGAATTATTTAATCCTTCGCAGAATTCTTTAAATGACAAAGGCATCATAGAAAGTTCTACATAGCGGCCAGTTAATAAAGTAGCTAATTCACCAGACATAAAATAGGCATTAGAACCTGTAATATAGACATCACAATTTTCACGAAGGAATAAGCTGTCTACGACTTTTTGATAATCTTCTACATGTTGAATTTCATCAAGAAATATATAGTTCATTTTATCTGGAAGCAGATGAGATTTAATATATTTATATAAGGATTTATAGTCACACAAATCTTCAAAGTCTAAGTTTTCAAAATTAATGGCAATAATTTGTTCATTCAATACCTCGTGTTCTAAAAGGTATTCTTGGTATATATCAAATAATGTAGATTTACCGCAACGTCTTACACCAGTTACTACTTTTATAATCTGATGTTCTTTCCATTTAATAAGCCAGTCAAGATAATCTTTTCGCCTGATTCTTTTCATTTCAAATACCTCCTTTTTATTTGTAGTTTAATAGGAATTTATGAAAAAATCAATAAAATATGTAGTCAAATACATAAAATTAAAATAAAATATAAAAATATGTAGTGAAATTACAATATAAGAAATTTGATTAAGTTAACTATAATTTTACACTAACAATTAAGATGCGTATCATTTTTGGATAAAACTATGCATTTATTTTTATGCTTTAGTATTGTATCATGAAAATAAACAAGATATTCACTCAAATCAAAGAGAGGGGAAGGAACATGCTACAATTAAATTACAAATTAACAGATGAAGACTACATAGAATTCAACGAATTCCATCAATTAATTCATTCAGAAGTAGGAAAGAGAAATTTGTTTAAACTTAGACTAATAGGTCCAATGATCAGTATTCTTGCAATAGTAATTTTCATTCTGGCAAGAGCAGAAATAATGTTGATCGTTACAGAAGTAATTGTATTATGCATTTTTTCAATTTTATATGTAACACAGGCTAAAAAGATTATGAAAAGAGGTATCCGTAAGACAATTCTTAAAATGAAGGAAATAGAAGGACCACCATTTGCAGAAGAAACAACATTACATTTTACGGAAGATCAGATCATAGAGATAACAAAAGGTCAGGAAGTGAAAGTAGATTATAAAAAGGTAGAAGATGTTTGTGAAACAGAGAAAGCTTTTTATGTTTATATTAGTTCTATAGAAGCTCTGATTATTCCTAAGAGAGTTTTAAATCCGGATATGGAAAAGAAATTAAGACAGATCTTAAGTAAAAAATAAAATATATCAAAATTCATATAAAACTAACCTATCCGATTTTCACATCGTTATACCCTATGCTGAAACCAATGAAAAACAACAAGTTCAGGAGGGGTATCATGAACAGAAAATCAGTGTTGAAAAAACATAATAACAAAAAAATAATTCTAAAAATTCTATTCCTAGCAGTAATGATTATCTTAGGATTTTCAAAAATTATCTTACACAAGAACAAACAATACGCAGATACAACCGGTGACTGGAAATTGATCCTTGTAGATAAGCATCATTACATCCCAAAAGATTATCAAGTGAACTTAATAAGACTGTCAAATGGGAAACAAGTCGATTCAAGAATTTACCCATCATTGCAGAAGATGTTCAACGATGCCAGAGCAAGTGGTTTATCTTTATTTGTCAGGGAAGGATATAGAATCTCTCAAGACCAGCAGCAGATCATGAATGAACGAATCAGAGAATATGAAAATCAAGGATATTCCAAACGACGAGCATCAAAAATGGCAGAAAAGTATGTAGCAATTCCGGGAACCAGTGAACATCAACTTGGATTAAGCGTAGATATTAACGCAGACCAGACAAAATGTTCATCAGAAAAAGTATACAGCTGGCTTGATAACAATGCATATAAATATGGATTTATCAAACGTTATCCATCCAGCAAATCTTATATTACAGGGATCAACAATGAGCCATGGCATTACAGATATGTTGGAAAAGAAGCGGCGGCAACGATCAAAAAACAGGATCTGTGTCTGGAAGAATATTTAAAAAAATATAAATAACCAGACTGTCTTTTCTATAAGATTTGGCGTTATACTATATAGAAACAATACGAGGAGGAAAAGAAAATGGATGCAGATTTTCTGTTAATACAGAAAATTAAAAAAGGGAATGAGCAAGCCATGGATCAGTTTGTGTCAAAACATTATCCCAAAATCTATCAGTATTGTCTGCTGCGTGTCAGAGATCATGGATATGCCGAAGATCTGACGCAGGAGACATTTCTGAAGTTTTTTCAGGCATTTGAGCGGTACAAACATTATGGAAAAGCCCTGAATTATCTGTATGTGATTGCAGGAAATCTGTGTAAAGATTATTTCAGGAAAGAGGACCGGATCGAAATATCTGAACTGCCAGAAGAAATTGCAGTGGAACATATGGGGCAGGTGGAAAAAAGAATGGAAATCTATGAGGCGTTGGATAAACTTCCAGAAGAGATCAGGGAAGTTGTGATCTTGTTCTTTTTTCAGGAGATCAGCCAGAAGGAGATTGCCAGAATGATGGGCATTAAATTATCACTTGTAAAATATCGTGTCAGTCGGGCGAAGAAATTACTGGCAGAGTATCTGGGGGAAGGAGAATAAAAGCAGATGAATGAAGAATATAAACGAAAAATAAAAGATTATACAAATGATATCCAGCAAAATATTGATCAGGAAGCTGTTTTGGAAACGATTAAAAATTGTAAAAAAACATTTGTGCAGGCGGAAGATTATCCGCTTTCTTATATGGAATTTCTGTATGAACAGATGCATTTTATACAGAAACGATGGTGGGTATTGCAAGGATGCCTGTTAGTTGTTTTATGGACTTTCCTAAATAATGCAGCAGACGTTTATGAAATACATAGGTTGATGGGAATGGGAGCTTGTCTGTTGGCAATCTTTCTTGTGCCAGAGATTTGGAAGAATCGAAGAAATCAGGCAATGGAGATTGAAGGGGCAGCATATTATTCACTGCGGCAGGTCTGCATGGCGAGAATTCTGCTGTTTGGCTTTATGGATCTGCTGATCATAACAGTATTTGCGGTTAGTGTGGTATTTACGGTAAGAATTTCAGCGCAAATGTTTGCTGTGAATTTTCTCATTCCATTTAATGTAACAGGAGCAATCTGCTTTCGGTTCTTATATTGTAAACGAAGTGAAAGTGAATATCTGGCGGCAGCGGGATGTTTCCTGTTTATGATTCTGTGGGTATTTATCATTTCCAGAGAAGAAATTTATTGTAAGATTTCAGGAACGGTCTGGTGTGCCGCATTGATCTTATCAATCATATATATGATTTATGTGGTCAAAAAATCGCAAAGTTTTTATGGAAAAATATACGAGGTGCAGGGATGAGAAATTTGAAGATAGAGCATGTGAGGTGTAAGGATCATGAAACTAAGTATTAACAACGTGGCAAAACAATTTAAAGCAAAAAAGGCAGTGGATGATATTTCATTTTCAATGGAAAATGGTATTTATGGGTTGCTAGGAGTCAATGGTGCGGGGAAAACAACGTTGATGAGAATGTTATGTACACTGACAACACCAGACTGTGGAACGATCACATGGGATGGAAAAGATATCTTTAAAATGGGAGCTTCATATCGCCAGATTCTTGGATATCTGCCACAGGATTTTGGGTATTATCCGTATTTAACGATTTATGATTATATGATGTATATTGCATCCATCAAAGGAATCCGCCCGGCAGTAGCTAAAAAACGAACAAAGGAATTATTAAAACAGGTAGGATTATCAGATCAGAAGAAGCAGAAAATGAGAAATCTGTCTGGAGGAATGGTGCGGAGAGTCGGAATCGCGCAGGCAATGTTAAATGATCCAAAAATCCTGATCTTAGATGAGCCAACTGCAGGACTTGACCCAAATGAGCGAATTCGTTTCCGAAATCTGATCAGTGAATTAGCAGAAGAACGACTGGTATTATTGTCAACGCATATCGTTTCCGATGTAGAATTTATCGCAAATAAGATTGTTTTGATGAAAGAGGGGCAATGCTGTTTTGAAGGAACATCTGATGAAGTGATCGCATCCATGGATAAGAAGGTTTACTGTTTTGTGGCACCAAGAGAACAAGTAGATCATTATATGAGAAATTATCTTGTTGCAAATGTAAAAACAATCGAATCGAATGCGGAACTTAGAATTCTCTCAGATCATGAACCAGTCAAAGGAGCATGCATCGAGGAAGCAACACTGGAAGATGCATTTTTAAACTACTTTGGGGAGAGGGTTGGTGAAAGTGATGATTAAATATGAGTTAAAAAGAATTTTTACAAAACGGCTGAATCGTGCGTTGATAATGATCGGGCTTGCCATTGCAGTGGTCTTGAGTTTCCTTGCAGCAACCAGCAATCGATTTGTTACACCGCAAGGGCATTTAGTAACAGGAATTACAGCGACACGAAAGGTTGTGGCAGACAAGAATCGAAACAAAGGACTTATGACACCACAAAAAATATCAGAACTTATCGCACAGGACCAGAAAACATTTCAAGAATATAAAGATAAAGATGAAAGTGACAAGGTTTATGGGACCAGCTTGCAGCAATATTTAGATGTAGAACAGCTGGTCAGTTATATTCTAACAGGAAATGAAGATTATGATCCATCGGTATATCTGAATGTAAATCCAAAGAAACTTTTAAATATTTATAAGATACGTGAGGCAAAAATTCAAAAACTGATTCAGCAAAATGGAAAGACAGAAGAACAAAGGAAATATCTAAAAGCACAATACGACAAGATTTCCACACCATACCAATATGAAGCACCAGATTCATGGGATACGCTGCAATTATATGTCGTGACATATTCCATTATTCTGGCAGTTCTTATGGGAGTTTTAGTTTCAGGAATTTTTTCGGAAGAAATCACACTGAAAGCAGATGCGATATTCTTTTCCTCCAAATACGGAAGAAACAAAGCCATAAAAACAAAGATTATTGCAGGACTAATCACATCAACGGAAATTTACTGGATCGGGATGTGTCTGTTTACCGTAATATCACTTGCCTTAATGGGGACTAGCGGGTCACATACATTAATGAGTATGCTGAATAGTTACACGATTTACAATGTCACATACGGACAGGCATTCTATATTATGATGTTTGCGGGGTATATAGCCAATCTTTTGGCAACAACGGTGTCTATGCTGGTATCGGCGGTTATGGGAAGTCCGAATATCGCAATCTGTATTCCATTTTTCTTATTCTGCATCATGCCATTTGTGGGAAGAATTGGTGGAGATAAAGGAATCTTTTTGCTGACACCAGATCAGTTAAATAATTTTCAGGAGATTATGAGAGATAATCATATTTATCAGATTGGGGATTTTGTTATGAATCAGATATCTATGATCTTGATGATATATATTTTGGTTGTTGTTTTGATATTACCATGTATTTATTTTGTATATAAAAAGATTCAATTATAGATTAATACGCACATTGTGCAGGATATCCCCTGCCTGTTGATTCTCTTAAATCCATAGATGCCATGATCAGCATATCATCCTTTAATAATTCAAAATCAAAGATATCTGCCTTCTACCATATTGGAAATGAATAATAAAAATAAATTTTGCACATCTTATTTCTATCATATAAACAAAAAAGGAGAAAAATAAGATGTCAGATATGTTTTGTTTCCAATGTCAGCAGACAGCTGGCAATAAAGGTTGTGTAGTAACAGGTGTTTGTGGAAAACAGCCAGAGACGGCGTTATTGCAGGATGAGCTGGTGTATGAGTTAATACGTTTATCAAAGGCAGTTATGAATACTCATCGGACGAAAGAAGCAGACCGATTGGTAATGGATGGCTTGTTTACCACTCTTACGAATGTAAATTTTGATAATGGTGCGATCAGAAAGTTTATGGATCGGGTTCGAAAGGAGATAGAAAATCTTGGCGGGGCTGATAAACCGAATGTAAAGTTGTGGGAAGGGGATACAGATATTGTTTCGCTTCGATCTACGCTTCTGTTTGGTTTGAAGGGAATGGCGGCGTATGCACACCATAGTTTGAATCTTGGATATGAGGATGATGAAGTTACATCATGGTTTTTTAAGGGATTATGTGAAATTGATGAGGAACATACAGCACAAGAATGGCTGAATCTGATCATGGAATTTGGACAGATTAATTTAAAATGTATGGAGCTTTTAGACAGAGCGAATACAGATACTTTCGGAACTCCAGTACCGACTAAGGTTAATACAGATATTAAAAAGGGGCCATTTATTGTTGTATCGGGACATGACCTTGAGGATCTTCATCAGTTATTGGAACAGACAAAAGACAAGGGAATCAATATTTATACACATGGAGAAATGCTGCCAGCACACGGATATCCAGGGTTGAAAAAATATAAGCATCTCGTTGGAAACTTTGGAACGGCATGGCAGAGCCAACAACAGGAATTTGAAAATATTCCGGCTCCAGTTTTATTTACGACAAACTGTATTATGCCACCGAGGGAAAGCTATAGAGATTGTGTGTATACAACATCTGTTGTTGGGTATGATGGATTAAAATATATTGAAAGAAGAGAAGATGGAACAAAAGATTTTAGTCCATTGATCGAGCAGGCGTTAAAACATGGTGGATATGAGCATGATCATAGTATGAGTGGAATTAATGGCGGACATATTCTGACAACGGGATTTGCCCATGGAACAGTTCTTGCAAATGCAGAAAAGATTGTGACAGCGATCAAAAAAGGAGCGGTTAAACATATTTTTCTTGTTGGTGGCTGTGATGGCGCGCATCCGGGGCGGAATTATTATACGGAGTTTGTAAAACAGACTCCAATGGATTCGCTGGTATTAACCCTTGCTTGTGGGAAGTATCGGTTTAATGATATTGATCTTGGGGAAATTGATGGACTTCCGAGAATTCTGGATATGGGACAGTGTAATGATGCTTATAGTGCCATCAAAGTGGCCGCAGCACTTGCAGATGTTTTTGAATGTGATATCAATGATCTGCCATTAACTTTGGTACTTTCATGGTACGAACAGAAAGCGGTATGTATTTTATTGACATTATTATCCTTAGGAATTAAAAAAATGTATTTAGGTCCGACATTGCCAGCATTTTTATCAGAAGGTGTGGTTAAGATTCTTGTAGATCAATATGATTTACGGCCAATCACAGCACCAGAACAGGATATGGATGCGATTTTGGGGCGTTAGAATGTCTCTGTTGGCACAGAATTATCTGTGATCCACGTCGCGAGACAGTAGGGTTCACGGTGGACCATTGACCTGTAGGTACCCAATCCACGTATATCAGAGTGGCCAATAACGGGAACTGATACATCGGAACCTTTTCTGGATGTCTTCAGAAACAATAAAATAAAAGTTTGTTGTGATTTCTGCAATTTTTCCCAGATCAATCAGATAATCATCTTCTTGTTTTTCGTGATCATATTCCTTTGTCACAATGTATACAGTATCTCCAACTGCTATTTCTCTGAAAGAAATTGTAGAAGATAAGAACAGCCCAGAATCGTTAGGTATAAAAAGACGATTCTGGGCTGTTTTAAAATTTGTGTCTAGAATATAAATCCAGGATCTTCAGAAGTATCCATTTCATCAAAAGTAACTTTTTCCGTTAATTTATTCTTTTTATTTTCCATTGTAATAAAAGCACGGCAATTTGTTGGGATTGTAACGGAAGAACCTTTTACTCTTTTCATTTTAGTAGCTCCTGGCTTGTAAGTATAAATAGATTTTACTCTCCAGTTCTTATTAGGAGTGATCTTGATGTTACGTCCCATAAAGGAGATCGAAGATCCGTTTTTATTCTTAAAATCAGAAGTACAGTCTCTTCCATCCACTACGATCTTCTTAAAAGGATTTGAGTATTTTATAACTTTGACTGTTGTTTTTACAGAATAAGTTTTACCTCTATATTTAAATTTTGCAGTGATTTTTGTTGATCCTGTTTTTTTAAGTTTTACACCGATTCCTACCTGATTGTTATCCGCAATAAGATAATAATCTTTTTTAAAAGTTTTTGTAGAAATAACCTTTTTATTTGAAGATTTAACCTTTATACCATTATGCAGGATGGATTCTGAATTAGAGCGATTTGTTCCCTTGATATAGATCACATTTGT
>OGDN01004162.1_pt1 | contig 13503 bp, 8 predicted proteins | sample 1570271 | NCBI WGS metagenome assembly OGDN01 (sample SAMEA4384481, study PRJEB24528) | human gut metagenome | reverse complement strand
CAGCGCTTTCGTTGTCCGGACTGTTTTTTCAAAGCTCGGCGCATAGTCAATGAACATCCCGAAAAAGGATACAAAGCCAACCAGAACAGGTACAAAAGACCACAACGCCAATCTCCAGTCCGTCATAAAGAAACAGACAAGGATAATGACAGGCGCCAGCAGATTTGAGGTAAACTCAGGAACCACATGAGCCAGCGTTGTTTCTATGCTGTCAATTCTTTCTACCAGAATGTTCTTAAAGGAGCCGGATGGCGTATCCTTCACATATCCAAGAGGCACTTTTGCCAGTTTATCACAGCAGGACTTTCTGATATTTGCAAGCACTGCAAAGGTTGCCCTGTGGGAAAAGGAGGTAGACAGGGAATGCATCAGCTCTGCCACAAGAAAAGCTGCCGCAATCCAGACTGCCCGAAACAGATATGCTTTCAGATTCTTCTCCCCATTTAAAAACAGTTTGACCACATCCGCTATGATAAAGTATGGAATAATTTTAAATACTACACTGACAATTGCCATCAAAACACTCCATACATAAGCAGATTTTTTCTGCCCCGCCCACTCCAGTATCCAGCTGACAGGTGATTTTTTCTTGTTCTCCATTTTTATAGTCTCCTCATACTTTTATTAGTTTTAACTAACTCATCTATCATAAAACAGGCGGCAAAACCGGATAGCCCTGCCACCTGTTTTATTTCCATTACATCTTAAAAACGACTTTGCGCCGGAAACTTTACATTCCACAATCTCTCCCAGCCGCCTGTCTGAAATTCCCTGAGCTGATGTACATTCCTTTTCGCCACAGCTCTGTCGTAATCATGCTCGATAATCTGAAATACAGAAGAAAAGAATCCCGTATATATCATGTGCATAAGATCTTTGCTCACTTCCGGAACTTCCACCCCCGCGCTGCGCATTCCTTCGATATACCGCAGGCTGGATTTGATTTCCCTTTCCACCATATTATGTATAAATTCCTCATACCTGCCACTGTCCCCACATTTTAAGAGCAGTCTGAAATTATCATAATGGTCGTAGACATAGTCCACCATCTGTTCCAGACCATCTGCGGCAGTATCTGCCATACAACTGGTCTGCTCATCCGCAGACAGATTTTCAAAGTTTTCCAGAACATCATCATATATTTTGTAAATATATAAAAGATGCGGCTCAAGCAGCGCATCCAGCAGGCTTTCCTTTGTGGGATAATATTTATAAAACGCCCCTGTTGTCAGCCCCGCATTCTTCACAATACTTCTTAAAGACGCTCCTGTAAAGCCGGATTCCAAAAAAGCCTGCAAAGCAGTATGCAAAATATTTATCCTTGTCTTCTCTGCTTTTTCTGTCATATATCCTCTCTCTAAAAATATAACACTGTTATATTTATGTTTTCTATTTTACATCAGTACTTTATTTTGTCAAGTATTTTCTGCAATGGAAGAAACTGTTACAACTGTTCTCCAAAACACGTACAGGGAGGTTTTCACCTCCCTGCATTCTGCCTACTGTACCACCAGATTCGAGTAACCCATCAGGCTTTCGTCCACCGCTTTTGCGGCTTCTCTGCCCTCCCGGATACAAGGGACTGCCCTCTGTGCATATCTCCTGTGACAAAGACATTTTCCCTGCTGGTCTGGTACTTCCCTGCCTCTGTTTTCACATTTGTTCTCTCATTTAATTCCACGCCAAAGGCTTCTGCCACATAGCTCTGGGTTCCAAGGAAGCCCGCCGCAATCAGCACGATATCTGCGGGAAGCTCCTTTTCACTGCCGGGAACCTCCTTCATATTCATCCGACCGGTGGCTGCATCCTTTTCCCAGGTAAGCTTCACAATCTTCACTGCCTTTAGCTTACCATTCTTGTCCTTGACAAATTCCTTAACGGTAGACTCATAAATTCTCGGGTCATGCCCGTAAACGGCAATCGCCTCCTGCTGGCCATAATCGGTCTTGCAGACTTTCGGCCATTCCGGCCAGGGATTATTTTCCGCTCTTTTTTCCGGTGCCTTGGGCATCATCTCAATCTGGGTGACACTCTTTGCCCCATGTCGGATGGAGGTTCCCACGCAGTCATTTCCCGTATCTCCGCCGCCAATGATAATAACATCCTTATCTCTGGTGTCCACATATTTTTTATCCGCAAACTGGGAATCCAGAAGGCTTTTGGTATTTGCCTTCAGGAAATCCACCGCAAAGTAGATACCCTCCGCATCTCTGCCGGGCGCCTTAATATCTCTGGGATTGGAAGCACCGCATGCCAGCACAACCCGGTCGAAATCGTGCAGCAGCTTTTCCGCCTTGATATCCTTTCCCACATTCGCTCCGGTGACAAAGGTAATCCCTTCCTCCTCCATAATCTTTCTCTTCCGCTCCACAATCTGCTTTTCCAGCTTCATATTGGGGATGCCGTACATCAGTAACCCCCCCACTCTGTCAGAGCGTTCAAATACCGTTACCTGATGCCCTCTTTTATTCAACTGGTCTGCCACAGCAAGACCGGAGGGACCGCTTCCCACAACAGCCACCCGCTTTCCGGTGCGGACCTTCGGCGGCTTTGCTGCCGCATATCCTTCTTTATAAGCATTCTCAATGATAGCATACTCATTTTCCTTGGTGGATACCGGATCCCCGTTCAATCCGCAGGTACAGGCTGCCTCGCAGAGAGCAGGGCAGACTCTGGAAGTAAATTCCGGGAAATTGTTCGTCTTTTTCAGACGGTTGTACGCCTGCTCCCAGTTTCCTGTATAAACAAGGTCATTCCATTCCGGCACCAGATTATGCAGGGGACAGCCGCTCGCCATCCCGCAAATCATCATGCCTGCCTGACAAAAGGGAACACCACATTCCATACATCTTGCCCCCTGAAGCTGCTGCTTCTCCTTCGGCAGATGCTCATGGAACTCATTGAAGTGCTCAATTCGCTTCTTCGGCTCCTCTTCCAGACTGACTTCTCTTTTATATTCCATAAATCCAGTTGGTTTTCCCATCGCTACTCATTCCTTTCCGGCCTTTATGCCTCTATCTCAAATTTGCATAGAAAGCCTCAATCTGAGCCTGTTCTGCGCTTAAGCCCTTCTCTTCCATCTGTACAATCGTCTTTAAAACCCTCTCATAATCATGGGGAATAATCTTTTTAAACTTCGGCAGATATTCTCCGAAATGCTCCAGTATCTGTTTTCCCTTTTCTGAATTGGTCAGAGCCACATGCTCCTGAATCATTTCCTTTAACTCCAGCACATCATACTTGGAGGTAAGCTCACTGGAGGATACCATTTCCTTATTCAGCCGCTTGTACAGATCATTTTCTTCGTCCAGCACATAAGCAACACCGCCGCTCATACCTGCTGCAAAGTTCTTTCCGGTACGTCCCAGAACTACCACACAGCCTCCTGTCATATATTCACAGCCATGGTCGCCAACACCTTCCACTACTGCCCTTGCCCCGGAGTTTCTGACGCAGAACCGTTCTCCTGCCACACCGTTAATATAGGCTTTTCCACTGGTGGCACCATACAGAGCCACATTTCCGATAATGATGTTTTCGGATGCCTTAAACCGGCTTCCTGCGGGAGGATATACCACCAGCTTTCCGCCGGAGAGTCCCTTGCCGAAATAGTCGTTGGAATCCCCTACCAGTTCCAGAGTCAGACCCTTTGGAATAAAGGCACCGAAGGACTGTCCACCGGCTCCCTTGCAGAGCACTCTGTAGGTGTCCTCTTCCAGATTATCCCCAAGCTTTCTGGTAATTTCACTGCCAAGGATAGTACCGAAGGCTCTGTCCGTATTGGAAACATCCACCTCAATGCTTCTCTTCTGTCCGCTCTCCATTGCCTTACCAAGCTGCTTTAACAGCACTCTCTCGTCCAGCGTCTTTTCCAGTTCAAAATCATATACCTGCTTTGCATCGAAAATCACCTTCTGCTTCGTTCCCTCGTAGGGGTTCTCCAGAATCTGGCTCAAATCTATCTGCTTCTGCTTCTCGCTTAAATGCTCCTTCTTCTTTAATAAATCCGTTCTGCCTACCAGCTCATCCACCGTTCTGACACCAAGGGCTGCCATATACTCTCTGAGTTCCCCGGCAATAAACTTCATAAAGTTTTCCACATATTCCGGCTTGCCCTTAAAGTTCTTCCGCAGCTCCGGATTCTGGGTTGCAACCCCTACCGGACAGGTATCCAGATTGCAGACTCTCATCATCACACAGCCCATGGTAACAAGGGGTGCTGTGGCGAAACCAAATTCCTCTGCACCGAGGATTGCTGCTATTGCCACATCCCGTCCGCTCATCAGCTTGCCGTCTGTTTCGATACGCACCTTATTCCGCAGTCCGTTCATAATCAGTGTCTGATGGGTTTCCGCAAGTCCCAGCTCCCAGGGAAGTCCCGCATTATGAATGGAATTTCTGGGCGCAGCTCCGGTACCTCCGTCATAGCCGGATACCAGAATAACCTGGGCACCTGCCTTTGCCACACCTGCAGCTACCGTTCCCACACCAGCCTCTGAAACCAGCTTTACGGAAATTCTTGCCTGGGTATTTGCATTCTTCAAGTCATAAATCAACTGCGCCAAATCCTCAATGGAATAAATATCATGATGAGGAGGCGGAGAAATCAGGGAAACACCCGGCGTGGAATGTCTGGTTTTCGCAATCCAGGGATATACCTTTCCTCCGGGCAGATGTCCGCCCTCACCGGGCTTTGCTCCCTGCGCCATCTTAATCTGGATTTCCTTTGCGCTGACAAGATATCTGCTTGTAACGCCGAATCTGCCGCTGGCTACCTGCTTGATAGCTGAGCAGCGGTTCAGTCCGTCTGCCCCCACCGTAAGCCGCTCCAAATCCTCGCCGCCCTCACCGGAATTGCTCTTCCTGTGAAATGGAACCATAGGACATGGCACCGGTCTTAAATCTGGTGACAATGGATTCCACCGACTCTACCTCTTCGAGGGGAACGCCCTTCTTAGGATATTTGAAATCCAGCAGTCCACGGAGATTTCTTACGGAATCCTCATCATTTACCAGCGCCGTATACTGCTTGAAAAGCTGATAATCTCCCCGTCTGGTGGATTCCTGCAGCAGGTGGATTGTGGCAGGATTGTAAAGGTGCTCATCCCCGCCGCTTCTCATTTTGTGATGTCCGGGGCTGTCCAGTGTCAAATCCGTCTTTAAGCCCAGCGGGTCAAATGCCATGGAGTGCAGTCTGTCCACCTGTTCCTCAATATCCTTTAAGGTAATACCGCCCACACGGCATACGGTATTGCTGAAATATCTGCTGATAACATCCTTGTCGATGCCGATTGCCTCAAAAATCTGGGAGCCCTGATAGGACTGGATAGTGCTGATTCCCATTTTGGAAGCAATTTTAACAATCCCATGCAGAACCGCATTGTTATAATCATTCACAGCCGCATAATAGTCCTTATCCAGCATATGATTTTCAATCAGCTCCTTCACGGACTCCTGAGCCAGATAGGGGTTGATTGCGCAGGCACCATATCCCAACAGGGTAGCAAAATGATGCACCTCTCTGGGTTCGCCGGATTCCAGAATCAAAGCCACACGGGTTCTCTTCTTGGTGCGCACCAGATACTGGTTCAACGCGGAAACTGCCAGCAGGGAGGGAATGGGCACATGGTTCTCATCCACACCTCTGTCGGAGAGAATCAGCACATTTACCCCATCCCGGTAAGCTCTGTCCACCTCCACAAACAGCCTGTCGATGGCACGTTCCAGACTGGTGTTCTTATAATAGGTAATCGGCACAACCTCAACCTTGAAGCCCTCTGCCTTCATATTCTTGATTTTCAGCAAATCCGTGTTAGTCAGAATCGGATTGTTGACCCTGAGCACATTACAGTTCTTCGGAGTTTCCTGTAAAATATTGCCCTCCGTTCCGATATAAACCGTTGTGGAGGTCACAATTTCCTCCCGGATAGCATCAATGGGCGGATTTGTTACCTGGGCAAAAAGCTGCTTAAAGTAATGGAACAGCGGATGATAGGTCTTGCTTAAAACCGGCAGCGGCGTATCCACACCCATTGCGGCAATCGCCTCTCCGCCGTTCTTTGCCATAGGCAGAATACTCTGCTTTAATTCGTCATAGGTATAACCGAATGCCTTCTGCATCCTCTGGCGCTCTTCATAGGTATATTCCGGCACTCTCTGGTTCGGAATCGTCAAATCCTTTAAGAATACAAGGTTATTGTCCAGCCATTCGCCGTAGGGCTGTCTGGAAGCATATCTTTCCTTGATTTCCTCATCAGAAATAACCTTTCCCTGTATCGTATCCACCAGAAGCATCTTGCCGGGACGCAATCTTTCCTTCAACCGGATTTTGGTCGGTTCTATATCCAGAACCCCCACCTCAGAGGAAAGAATCAGGGTATCATCCTCTGTAATCAGATACCGGGAAGGACGCAGACCGTTTCTGTCCAGCACTGCCCCCATAATATCCCCATCGGAAAAAAGAATGGAGGCAGGACCGTCCCACGGCTCCATCATAGTTGCGTAATACTGGTAAAAGTCCCGCTTCGTCTGGGACATTGCCTTATCGTTTACCCAGGGCTCCGGAATGGCTATCATCACCGCCAGCGGCAGCTCCATACCACTCATTACCAGAAATTCCAGCGTATTATCCAGCATGGCGGAATCGGAACCGGTCTTGCTGATAGCAGGCAGCACCTTGTGCATCTGCCCCTTTAAATACTCCGACTCCATATTTTCCTCTCTTGCCAGCATCTTATCCGCATTGCCTCTGATGGTATTGATTTCGCCGTTGTGTACCATCAGACGGTTGGGATGCGCTCTTTCCCAGCTGGGATTTGTGTTGGTGGAAAACCGGGAATGTACCATGGCAATGGCGGAAACAAAGTCTTCACTCTGTAAATCCGCAAAGAAGGTACGAAGCTGTCCTACCAGAAACATTCCTTTATATACAATCGTTCTGCTGGAAAAGGAAACCACATAGGTATCCTCGGAGGACTGCTCAAAAAGCCTTCTTGCAATATACAGCTTTCGGTCAAATGCAAGCCCCTTTTCCACACCCGCCGGCTTCTTTACAAAGCCCTGCAGGATATGAGGCATACATTCCACAGCCTTATGTCCCAGTACATTGGGGAAAGTAGGCACCTCACGCCAGCCAAGGAAAGGCAGCCCCTCCTTTTCCACAATGATTTCAAACATTTTCTTTGCCTGATTTCTCCGCAGTTCATCCTGAGGGAAGAAGAACATACCGACACCGTATTCTCTTTCCTCTCCGATTTCGATTCCCAGAGGCTTTGTCACTCTGGCAAAAAATTTATGGGGAATCTGGGTCAGGATACCGACACCGTCACCGGTCTTTCCCTCTGCATCCTTACCTGCTCTGTGCTCCAGATTTTCCACAATCTTTAAAGCGTTCTCCACTGTTTCACGGCTTTTTTCGCCGTGAATATTCACACAGGCACCAATACCACAGTTATCATGCTCAAACTCTTCCCTGTAAAGGGGTGCATCCGGAACTTCCTTTTTCACATCAAACATACCTTTAACCATACCTTTCCGGGCAAGAGAACGCCCTTTCCTGAAAACCAAAAAAGGGCGCAATGAAGCTTTTTACGCTCCATTGCGCCCTTTTGTTGGAAACAATATACACCATCCTGTTTCATTTGTAAATAATGACTTTTTATTAAATTGTCAGATTGTTTGTCAATTCATTTTATTTGCGTCGTGTTTTCTGATTATTTTATGCTGTTTTTACTCTTTTCTCCCGTATAACACACACTTTAGCTTATGATAAAGCCCGGAAAATTTCTTATTTTCTGCCAGGAACCGTCTGACCGGAGCCAGTGTCAGCCCCAACAGGAAACGATACCAGTATAATTGAAGCTTCGGAATATACCGGGCAGTAATCTCCCTGTGTTCCTCTCTGTCCCGCTTTCTGTTTTCCTGACTTTCCGAATAACCTCCGCCCTCATAGGATGCCACCGGAAATCCCATATAACGGATTGTAACTTTCTCCTCAAAGAAGCACCAGAGAAAATGGTCATAATCCGCCCGGATTCTATACTTCTGCTCATAGGGCTTCCTTTTACAAAGGTCCTGCCGGTAAAAGCACGCCTGATGACAGGGAATATTCCGATAACAGGTAAAGCCCGTCATTTTGGGTGGCGCTGCAATAATAACGCCATTCTTTTCCCCGATGGTATCTCCATACAGAATCCCGATTTTTTCCACTTTTCCTGGTACTGCCACGTCGCACTCCTGCTGCTTTAAAAAATCAGCCGTTTTTTCCAGCACCCGGTTATCCGCAAACAAATCCCCGCAGTTTAAAAACAACAAATATTCCCCTGACGCATGGCTGACTGCCTGATTCATGGCATCATAAATACCTTTATCCGGCTCGCAGAAAAATTCCACCCGCTCAGATGCCCTCCATGCCTCCATGGAACCGTCCCGGCTGCCGCCATCCTTCAGAATAATCTCATAATCTGTACAGGTCTGGGAAAAAATACTGTTTAAGGTTTTCTCCAGCTTTTCTCCGGGATTCAGCGCCACTACAATAATTGAAAACTTCATTCCAATTTCCTTCCCGACTTTTTCGATTCTCCCAAAGCAACTATTTCCAGTCCCCCTCGCCCTGCAAACAGTTGCCTACAAAATATCCTTCTCCCGCTTCAACAGCCAGTATGCTCCCGCTGCCAGAGCCAATGCTGCAACACAGGCTGCCCAGCCGGTCATTGCCGCAGGCAGTGTTACATAGCTCAGACAGTACATCAGAATATTTGCTGCCATATGCATCGCAATCGGCACCTTTAAATCGCCGAAATATTCGTAAGCATAAGATATCAAAAGTCCCAGCACCAGCGCATAAATTCCCTGTACTGCATTGGAATGATATAATCCAAAGAACATGGCAGAAAGGAATATGGACATCTTTACTGTCATACTTCTCCGCATACAGTTATAGAGAACCCCCCGGAAAAGAAGCTCTTCCGCGAAGGGAGAAATAAGTCCGTATAAAATCAGCCCCAGAATAAAGGTGGAACCATACTGATTCTCCAAAACCTTCTGATAGGTTCCGGAAGCCTCCAGCATACCGGAAAGCTCCAGCAGCAGGTTCATGCCAAAGGCTGCAAAAAGCGCTGCCACTCCCGCCGCCACGTAGGTATACACCGGGTCGCCTTTAATGTGCATCAGCTTCATATCATCCTTCGCTCTGGTAAGGGTTTTTCTGGCAATCTTGGAAATTGCCACAACTCCACCGATAAAGCCAAGCATCTGCAGAATCGTCAGGGTATTGCCCGTCAGCTCCTTCAAGTTACCCGCTTCATCATGCACAAAGAAAAAGCTGCCCGCAGGAATGGTATTTCCCACCGTATTCATCATCATTCCCAGTACATTTACCACCAGTCCCTTGACACCGATAAACAGAAGGAAAGGAATAAATAACTGTAAAATTCTCTGGGTAGGTGTCAGCCTCTGCTTTTCTCCTGTTCCCCGCAATAAGAAGTTTTTCAGTTCTTCCACGGAACGTACAATATAATCTGCCTTTGCTGCCTTCAGCTCTTCCATACTGCCATAGCCATAGGTCACGCAGACGCTTTCCACACCGACCTTTTTAGCGCCCTCCGCATCATATCTCCGGTCCCCAATCATATAAACCTGACTTTTATCTACCGGTTTATCTCCGAAAAGCTGCCGCATGGCTTCTTCTATAACCTCTTCCTTATTGACCCTTGTTCCATCCAGTTCACTTCCTACCACAACCCTGAAATATCTTGCAATGTGAAAATGCTCCAGAATCCGCTCCACAAAAACCTGAGGCTTACTGGATGCCACTGCCAGATGCATGCCCTTGGAATTTAAAGCAATCAGCATCTGCTCGATTCCGTCATAAAGCTTATTTTCAAAAATACCGGTGTCTTTAAAACGCTCCCTGTACTTTTCTACCGCTTCCTCTGCCTGCTCCTCTGTCAAATGGTAGTAATTCATAAAGCTGTTCTTTAAAGGCGGTCCGATAAAAGGCTCCAGCTTGTCCAAATCAGGCTCCTCTATGCCAAAAGAGGCGAGGGCATACTGCACACAGGTACAGATTCCCACCTTGGGGTCTGTCAATGTGCCATCCAAATCAAACAGTAAATATTGCTTCATGCTTAAAAACTCCTTATCTTATCACTTCCGTCATCCACCGTATTTTCAATTTTGCGGATAATGACATCATACCCGATGGTATCATTTACCTGAACATGGGTTGTTTCACCCACTTTCTTTCCCAAAAGAGCCTTTCCGAGAGGGCTTTCATTACTAATCAGGTTTTCCAGAGAATTGCCCCGGACTGTTGTTACAATCTTGAAGGTATCCTCAGTGGCATCATCCACAAATTCCACCGTCACCGTATTATTGATTCCAACCTCATCCTCTTTTGAGTCCTCCGGAATCACCTTTGCCGTCCGAATCATTCTTTCCAGATAACGGATTCTGCTCTCATTCTGATTCTTATACTTCTTTGCCGCATAATACTCAAAATTCTCGCTCAAATCCCCCTGGGCTCTCGCTTCCTTCACATCCTCCAGCGCCTGCTTCCGCACAACAAGTTTCCGATGCTCTATTTCCTCTTCCATTTTCTTAATATCACTGGGTGTCAATTCATCATACATATAAAACTCCATTCCCGCGCATGCTTTCCTGCGCGCTTACACCATCTTCATTCCATAAATCACCGCAACCGACAGAATAATCTGAATAATTGCAAACCGGAATACCGTCTGGGTATTGGACCAGCCCCACACCTTCCGCACATGGTCATGTAAGGGTGTTCTCGTATTTTTCAGAATATGAATTTTCAGGAAACGCAGCAGTGCCACCTTCAAAAGCCCCAGTCCACCGTCCAGCAGAAGCACCAGCGCAATGGGAATATACAAAAGCGGGCAGCCTGTCTTTAAAATTGCCAGACTGATAAACAGTCCCATGGAACGGGAACCGGCATCCCCCATCATCAGGCGGCTGGGCGTTGCATTATACCAGAGATACCCCAGTATACACACCGCAAACAGCAGAATCAAAAAGGACATATCGCCCTCTCTTCCCAGTACCATGTCTGCCACGTAAATCGTCATCATGGAAATAATTGCCAGCGTCCCGGAAAGCCCGTCCACTCCGTCAGCACAGTTTGTTACATTGACAGAGGTCCAGACCAGAATAATAATCAGAATTGCAAAAATTACCGGGGGAATCGTAATCTGTACCCGGGCCGCATCTGCCGTATGGAAAAAGGCAAGCTCGATTGTATTGGAATTGTACTTTAAATAAGTCATGGCAACCAGTGCAGCCACACACAAATCCAGAAATCCCTTTTTATACTCTCCCCAGGGCATTTTCGCCGCATCATCCAGAAAGCCCGTCATCATACAAATCACAATCAGAATCAGATAAATCACAATCTCCGCATCCAGAGGTGCGAACAGAACCGCAGCAGCCACAAAGGCAAATACAAATAAAATACCCGCTCCTCTCGGCTTTCCCGCGGAAAGCTTTCCATCATGGGCAAATTCACGACCTGCATCCTTTGGAAGGTATCCCTGTAATTTCGCTGTTGCAAATACCGTAGCCGCAAAGGCAAAAAGAATGCCTGCAAATGCCAGCAGGGAATCATAAGTATCCGGTAATAATAAATGTAACATGACTTTTCTCCGTTCCGCACATTTTCTGTACATATCCAGACAAGCATAACACAAATAAAGAGAAAGGGCAATGCCGCTTTCCGGCAAAGCCCTTTCCATGAAAAGAAAATCCGTTGTTATTTTTTACATTTAGGGCAGCATATCAGAACTTCCGAAATACTGTTCCCACTTTGCAGCACGTTCTTCCTGAATTGCCTTTCCGCCTGCGTTCAGATAGTCATTGTAGAGGCTATCCCATGTCTTGTCGAAATCAGCTACAGGAGCGATAACTGCGTTGTCATATACCTGATCTCTCTTGGCACTTAAGGTATCACCAACACCGGCTTCTGCCTCAATGGTACCTACGTTTACATTCTTTGCAGGAACTGCATCAACCTGTGCATAAGCATCTGCCTGCTTTACCAGTTCAGGGTCAATTTCAGCATAGCTGTAAGCCTTGGACAGTACGGTCAGGGAATCTGTGGACAGATGCAGACCGTTACAGGTAATGGTATAGTCAATGTTCATACCGGAGTTCATGATTGCATCACCGGTTGCAGCAACTGTCTGGATTGCTCCGCTCTCATGCTTGTTATGGGTCACACCCTCATCACCAATCTGCAGATACTCGATATGCTCAGGCTGGCTGATCCAGTCAAGATAGAGCATGGAAGCTAAAGGCTCATCATTGGTGGTCGGGAAGAAAATCTTACGGTCGCCTGCGGTACTGGAAACATATTTTGTATGTCCGCCCTTGGAATCCGTGAAGGGGTCAACTGCTACGAACTCAGCATCTTCGCCTACATTTCTCTGCAGGTTTGCATTGATACTGTCTGTACCGTTACGGAAAGGATAGTCCCAGTTATGGGTAAATGCGCCTACATAACCAGCCTTCATGTTATCATCCTCTGTGGTGTCGCCGCTGCCATACAGTGCGAAGTTATCCCACATCAATCCGTCATTGTACCACTTGTTCAGCAGTCTGACAGCTTCCTTGGTTCCGTTCTGGGTCAGCTTTCTGTCATCGAAGCCGTTTACATAGTACTCTTTATCTGTAATATCAGGGTCGATAAAGGACTCAATCAGAGTTGCTGCTCTCCAGCCCACATCATAGCTTACAGAATAAGGAATCATCTTATCTGCATCTGCGCCGAGCAGTGTGCTTGCGTTTTCCTTGAAAGCAACCAGCATTGCTTCAAATTCTTCTGTTGTGGTGGGCTCCTTCAGATTCAGCTTATCCAGCCAGTCCTTACGGACAAAGGTATTGATACGGTTGCTTGTTGCAAGCTTTCCTTCAATTGCCCAGATATGTCCGTCTACAGGGTCCTTATCCCAGTAAATATTTGTTTCGCCAAGCCAATCCCAGAGATTCGGCAGGTCGCCCTTATAATCATCCACATAGCCGCTCAAATCCAGAACACCGCCCATATCAGCATAGGTCTGAATGGTAGGGAAGCTGTAAGTAACGCAGATATCCGGTGCGGTACCTGCTGCCAGCAGGTTGTTGATTTCCTCAACCTCTGTCCAACGGGGAACCTTTACAAACTCTACTTCTACGTTGTGATCCTCCAGCATTCCCTTCTTGATGTACTCTGTGTACATATTGTTGGTAGGGTCAGAACCACCGTCATTTCCACGGTCGTAAACCTCTACTGTAATGTGTCTGGTTTCAGCGAATTTTCCATCTGTCAACTCACTTGCCGTAGTTGTGTTCTCTGTGGAAGAAGAACCAGACTGTGAACTTTCTGTTTTGGAAGCTGTGGAGCCAGCCACTGAGGACTGCCCTGCCTCCTGTCCTCCGCAGGCTGCCATAGACATTACCATAGCACCTGCCAGTAAAATTGATAATACCTTTCTCTTCATGTTTACC
>OGDN01004158.1_pt1 | contig 13522 bp, 20 predicted proteins | sample 1570271 | NCBI WGS metagenome assembly OGDN01 (sample SAMEA4384481, study PRJEB24528) | human gut metagenome | reverse complement strand
CAAAATAATGTTTAGCAGCTTCCTTGGCAGCATCCGTTGCTATGTAGGTCCGAGTCAATACTTTGCCAGAATGTTTTACACCAACAGCCTCAACATATCCAAGTGAAACTAAATTGCGTAATACAGCAATAACAGTACTTTGTGTCAATCCCTTCATAGAATCTGAAATATCAGTAGATGACATTTCCTCTCCATTTGTCCATAAAATATTTAAAACATCTAAAGCCCTCTGCGTCAAATCATCCTTCATAAAATTTTGCCTCCTGCTGTTTCATATTAAAAACCTGAAATCGCTTGATAAATATATTATATATTACAAAAACGAATAATACAAGTTTACAAAAATTATATTTCTATAAACTATTTTGTGCAGAAAATACATAAATAACAAAAATATGATATAATAAAATAGGAGGGCAAAAAGATGTATGTTTTATTAGATGTGGACGGCGTTCTGAATAAGAAATCACAATGGAACAGAAGCGGAACGTTAGACAAAACTCGCTTAGATAATTTTGCGCTTGCTTCTTCAGGAATAAATGTGAAGATAATTCTGAATTGATGAAGGAGATAATGCTCCTTTTGGCGCACTTATGAATCAAAAACCGCAATACAATAAAGAACAGTGTGCTTATGCTTTCAATACGCTCCGGAAAAAAGGTTTTATTCAACTGGAGGTATAGCTCGTTTCTTAGCAACACTTTGGCAACAGAAAATCAGTAAGCTAAAATAAGTGGAGTAGATAGGACAATTGATTGACGATGAATATTAAAGAACGAATTATATCAACAATGTTTTTTGAATATTCTTCTTGCACAGAAAAATAGAGAGAATATGCTCTATGTCCTCTTATCTGATGAAACCTGTAGAGAATATCAGAAATGGTGCAAAGTCAAATCATAAATTTTACATAAAAAAGGAAACTCTAAGTCTAATGAAAGATGATATGTATATCGAATGTTGTATTAATTGTAAAAATTGTTTGGATTACCCAAGAGGTAACAAATATGAAGACGTTGACCATCTGTGTATTGTCAATGGATATTTTGTTATGGGGGTACACAAAGACCGGACGAAAGTAAAGAGATATTCTCCCGGTGGTAGAGAACTACAGTGCAAATATGAAAGGAAAACAGATGGATGAGATATGATTCTTGAAATAGAAGATGGCGTATTTAGCTTAAGTGACGAGTATCAGGAACGCTAACAACAAAAACAGGAGCCTATACAAAGACTCCTGTTTTATCTTATCGTCTCATATACAATTTCTTGCGGAAGATAAATCCTTTACTAAAACCGTTGTGGCCAATGGTTTTTCTGTTAAAGAAAGAAAATCATCCAATAAATCATGTGTAGTTATATAAAATCTCCCCAACCCGTCTACTGAAACTTGTCCCGTATGCACTGGGACATTATAAATATCAATCAAACGAGGTAGAAAATAACAATTTATATCTTGGTTTTCGGGATATTTTATTTCGCATTTTTCCCACAAGTTTGCCTTATTCGCGAGTCTAACAGCACCATCAAAGTCAAAATCAGCATTAGCTTGTTCCATGGTACATACTGCAACATCATTAAAAAATTCCAGATAATTATACGAATCATCTTTTAGGTTAGAAACAGTAATTAATCGACAAATTTCAAAATCAGAGTCATGTAAATAAGGTATTACATTATCTCGGAAAAACGCCGCTATTTGCTCAAAATCAAATGGTAGAGGTTTTTCTGCCTGGATAAAGACCTTATTGCAGAATGGATGCTTCATGATATCTTCATTTGGCAAAATTCTGAATAATATAATTTTCCCACCTTCTACCATTTTGGTATTATACATAACGTATTCCATATTTAATTATTCCTCCCGTTTTCTTTTTAAGATTATGAAATAAAAATGGTATGAATGGTACAAATTTCTGTGCAGAAAATTGCAACCGCCAAAAAGCAGTGTTATAATTTGATTACAACAAAACACAGAATATTAACTCAGGAGGAACATAAAATGAGCAAGGCTAGAAGAAAAGCTATCATGAAGGAGTTCACTGGTTTACAGTTAGAAACAAACAGATTCCAGAACGAGGATTTGGAACACGCTTCAGATGAAGAAGTTCTTGATTGGATGGAGGACTGCGTAAGAGCAGGAGAATTAGAAGAGGAAATGAAACAAAACTAAATAAAACCAAAAGAAAACCGCTTAACTAGCGGTTTTCTTCATATTCTGCATATTGGATTTGCGACATACAATATCGTCAAATTCCTGAACCAATCTCATTTTGGATTCCCGATTTCCGACCAATTCGGTCAGAATCTCAACCCCAGTCATTTTGCGAACTGTGCAGTGGAGATTAACTATGGCGTTAGTAAATACATTCACTGCCTTTGATACATCTTCTTCGGTTGCGCTTACGATATGGCCGGGAACATTGCGATAGTTATTAGGGTCAATTCCCTGTGCATACTTCGCTTCAATCACCTTCAGATTACCATACAAGTGACAAATCTGATTTACCTGCATTCCGAATCCATTACGAGCTGCCTTTGTCAAGTTTTCAAAATTTAACATTTTTCTTCCTTTCTGTTGCTCTGCAACAAAAAAGAGCAATTATTTGCTCCATTTATCTTTACATTTTCATTATGTAAGAAATTTGTTTTGAAAGTCATGATTTTCAATAGTATTTCTCTCATAATACTTCCAAACAGACAAAAGGAGGAAAATTCATGAAAACTCATCTCAGATTAGGGAATATCACAGAATATGCAAAGGATTATGATGCCATCGTAAATGCTGCAAATGAAACTCTTTTAGGGGGTGGCGGAGTAGACGGCGCTATTCACAGGGCAGCAGGGGAAGAACTGCTTTATGAATGTATTGAACTTGGCGGTTGTAAAACCGGAGAAGCCAAAGTAACAGGAGCATACAGATTGGCGTCTTGCAAAAATATTATTCACACTGTTGGTCCTATATACAATGAGAATGAACCAGAAAAGTGCGATATTTTGTTGTTCAAGGCTTATTTAAGTTGCCTGGAACAGGCTATGACTCATAAATTACAAAAGATTGCCTTTCCCTCTATTTCAACTGGAATTTACCATTTTCCTATTGAAAGAGCAGCGACTATTGCAAAAATGGCGGCATACACTTTCTCAACTCTGTTTCCGGAAAAAGACCTTGATTTAACTTGGGTTCTTTTTACGCAGGAAGACTATGAAGTTTACAAAAAAGTGTTCCATGAATAAATTTTTCTTTCATAATATAATTGAGCAGAAAAATGGAGAAGATTTACAGCTTCATTGTGAAGCACCACCTGCACCAGTGGATTTTATTGTCGTACCCGGTGCATGGGGCGGCATAATGGAGGAAAAATATGAGAACAAAAACGGGTAAGTTGAGTAAAGAGGGACTGCTGATTACGGCAGTCAATAATATGGGGGAAACAAGACGCATCCTGAAGGCAATGGACCAGTGCATCGACACATACAATGACTGGGTTCGCATCGCGTCAAACCCCGCAAGGAAGCAGGCGGCCAGTTCAAAATATGGCTATGCCTTGGTAAGAGCAGAAATTCTCTGTGGTATTGTAAGTGATGTCCAGAAAAAGGTTGGATGCCCGATTATCACAGGATTTCTCAATGGAAGAGAAGAAATGCTTCAGTTTGCACTGGAATTGGATGACGTTTTTTCAGAAATCTATATGACAAACAGAATGGAAGCATAATGAGAAACCCGCATCTTTAAGGTGCGGGTTTTTGCTGCAATAATGCATCCACTAAATCTCTACGCAATTTTAATAATTCCTGTTCAGCATTCCGGAAGGCCAAGAGATGTTGTAAAGCAGATACTTCCGTAAATACAACATTCATTTCTTTGATAGCTGCTGCTGCCTCCATTTTCCGAAAAGCCGCCTTCTTTTTGTTATATTCAATTAAAAGAATGTTTACAGCAGGCGTTATTTCATTATCTCTTATATAAACCTCAAAAACTTCGTCATTTTCTATTAGTTCTTCGCGAAATTCAAAACTATGTCGCAGTTTATAATGCTCTAAATCAGTTACCTTACCCATATTTTTCCTCCGTTTTCTCTATCTTACCATATATTCATCTAAAAGCAATTATCTGCACAAAAAATAAAACTATCCAGATAAGTTTTCTTTCATAATAAGCTGAAAAAGAAAATAGGAGGATTCATTATGAGGATTACTATATATAACACAGAAATGGACGAAGACAAAAAGCCATTTTTAATCAAAGAAAAGGCTGTCAATTACTCCACTACAGATAAATTAAATTCTCCTGACAAGATTGTAAAAATGTTTAACGAAATTTTCAGAGCAATGTGGAAAACAGAAGAGCATACCTGGATAATTACGTTTAATTCACAATTTCATCCTGTAGGAGTATTTGAAATCTCCCATGGAACGGTGAATGCATCTTTACTTTCTCCTAGAGAGATTTTTATAAGACTTTTATTATGTGGAGCCACGAGGTTTGTTACTGTTCATAATCATCCAAGTGGCAATTCAAACCCGTCTACTGAAGATAAGAAAATAACAGAAGCCCTTACACAAACGGGAAAGCTTATGGATATTCTTTTGCTGGACCACATTATTATAGGAGAAAACGAATTTTTCTCTTTTGCACAAAATGGATATATTGAAGGAGTAAATGCGAAATAAAAAGATATTGTAGAAAATGCGGAACGAGAGTAAGAAAAGAAACAGAGAAAGAATTACAAAAAGAATATCCATTTTACTGTCCAAAGTGTGATGAAAATTTGTTTGGTTTTGAAACGGATATTAAGGAATCAGAAGCGCAGGCAATTACAAACCGCCTGAAAACAGAAATAGCAATCACGTTAGGAATAAAACCAAATAGTAAGAAAAAGGAGCATAAAAATGTTAGATGCATATGAATATGTGACAAAATCACAAAAGGCTTTTGAAAAGAAATTTCCGAATTTTCCAAAACATTTGGAAGCTATCAATTGTGGTAAAAGAAATTTACCTGTGTTTCTGGATGCCAGTCTTATTCTGCAGAGAGGACTACCGGAAGTTATAAAAAAGGAATTGTTGAAACAGGCTAATGAACTTCAGGGGTTAAAAAGATTGAACGGGTTATGCTGTTGTCAAATAGAACATAAGGACGAAGGACAAACTTATTATATTTATCTGCACAGCCGGACATACAATATTTTCAATCAGACATCAGGGCGATTACTATACTCGGTTATTGAAGTAGATAGCTTCGTCATCAATGTCTATCGGAAAGACATTTATGGAAGATATGAAGAACGCCCAATATCCTCAGATTCCTACAGGTGGTTGGGAACAGTTAAACATAATATCTATGATTTGGCGTTTGTGGAGGAATAATAATGTTCTTATGTATTGTGTTCGAATATGAGTTTTTACCTTTTATTTTGGATAATGCTTCAGAAGCAGAATGTCTTCAGGCAATTGAAAAAGCAAAGGAAATGTTCACTATTAACAGAACACATTACGTTGTTGAGTCAGACAGAATTATTCTTTATGCCAAAGAAAAGAAGGTAAAACCGAAAAAACGACTATATTGCCTAAAAGAAAAAGTCGTTTTACAGACAAAAGCGGATTATTCAGACGAGGTAGACAGCACAAAGCAACTGCTTGCTTACGAAAATAATGTAGCACCAGAAGAAATATACGCAATAGAAATTTAAAGAAACCTCCGGAAAATTCCGGAGGCTTTTTCTTTCATAATAAAAATACAAAAAAGATAAATGGAGGGAGAAAAAGATGCTAACACCTAACAAATGCAGAGAAACGTGGGATTTAATTTTGAAAATTTATGATGAAACAATTTCGCAAAACAATCCCCGGAATACCATGGACAGAATTATTGAAACCCTTGGATTAGAGAGAACGAAAGAAATATTTGCTGTAGTGGCTGCTATCAAGAAACATGATGGTAGAATCTACGGACATAACAGAGATTTCACGAATTCAATTCCATATAACGAAGAATGTACGCAGCGTATTTTTGGAAATCCAATGATTTATTCTGGATTAGACCATATTCATACAGCACATATCAATAACCTGATAACAGAGTTGAGAGAAATTTCGGAGGAATTAGCGTGAAAAGAATCAGCGATGCAAAATTTGTAGAAATCCAGCCAAACAAGGATAAGGTAATTGCGATTCGAATAAAAAATGAAAAGTTTTACTTTCTGGGATGGATGGAAAACGCAGAACATTACGCAATTCAATTAGCAAGGAATCCCTATGAATGTCAGATTGACAGAGGTTATATTATGCTTGGTTCGATTTTTAAAGCAATTGAATCTTGCGAAGGTTACAATAACGTGGTTTATGCAGGAGAAGTAAATGACATAATTTTTGCATGGGAAGAAAAAGGTACCAAAACACTGAAGTCAAAGGATGAATTTTCTAATCCATATGATGAATTTCTTTCCTATATCAATAATTACCGACTACACGGAGTTTGTGACAAAGGCGACCATGATATTTTTATCCTGTCAAATGAGGAACTTTCTGATGTGTACGATGCTCTCAGAGATGGCGATTATATCTTCATTATAAATGATTCTAATGGTACGGAAGGGGAGCAATATGGCAGCAATTGATTATGGAGCAATGCTCCGTGTAAATGGAAAATTTATCAATCGCAACAAAAATATTTTTGACGAAGGAGTAGCATATCCAGGGTATATTCCTAAACAGGCAATGTATAAGAATGACAAAGTTGATATAAAGGGAAATTTCTTCCTATATGCCGGAAATGAAGAATTGCTGTTGGCATTCTGGAAAACAGAAATATATGTTATTTCCCATGGAGAAATTACGAATATTATTTTCCATAATCCGTTTCTTTCTGAAACCGTATTTTGCAAAGATACCAAAATCCAAATTTCACACCTGGATAAAAAGTATCAGACAGAGGAAAAAACTTTTGAAACATGGTCTCAGTATGTTAAAGAAAACTGGATTGGAGCAACTGGCAATGAAAAAGACTATGAACTTCAAGATGGCAAGAAAAGACATAAAATCCATAGACGATGGTGCAAAAGACAAAATCGCTATTCTGGATTTCGTTATCTAACCAGTCGTTATTTAGCGGAATGGGAGCATGATGGCAACCATTATGAAGTGATTTTTGGTTATGGTATAGATTCACAGGAAGAAGTATGGAGTGCCATCAAGAAAGGGAATGTATATGATTTTACAGAAATCGAGAAAGGTATAATTGACGACTGGTTTAAGTAATCGGAGCAGGAAGTTACTTATTTGAAAACAAATTTCTTTCATAATGAAAATGTCAAAAGAAAATGGGAGTAAAAATACTCCCTAAGAAAAGGAGAAAAATTATGAGTAAGATTACAAAGGTTGTAACTGTTAAGAAGGGTGAGGAAAAGGAAAGGGCTCAGGAGATTGCTGATTTTTATAATGAGCAGCGGGCTCTTGGAAATCGGGTAAGCAGAGCAAATATTTCCGCAGCCGGAGATGCGGCCATGGTAACTATTTATGCGGAAGAGGGAGTTACTTCGTCTGCTGATGTAACTAAGCACTGCGCCATTATTACTGTAGAGAGAGGAAATGAGCAGATTGGCGCTGCAGAAATCTCAAGATTCTACAATGAACAGAACGCTCTCGGCAGCAGAACAAGTAAGGCTATTTCCGTAACTGTAGGAGAAGATGTTATGTACTTCGTCTTTGCCGATTACATGAAGCCAGATGATGAAGATAATACGGAAGATGATGAGGAAGGCGATACGGAAAATGATGCAGAAGGTAATGACCCGACTGCACAGTTATCTGACTCTGAAGATGATTTTGATTACTTCAGTTAAACATTGCTGTGGCGTGGAGGACGATTCCTTCACGCCATTTTTGCGCTTTATAAATATCTTTCATAATAAAATGAAGGGTATTTTGCACAAGGGGGAGATATGGAAACATTAAAAAAGATACTAAAAAAAGAAGAGAATAAGCAGCTTATCGAAAAGATGAAAAGTCATAGCGAAGATTTATGGATGCACAGTATTCATGTCGCAGATATGATGGAGCAGGTATATCCATATGTGTTAAAAAATGAATTATCAATAGAGGAAGCAGTGGAGGGAGCATTATTCCATGATATTGGAAAACTAAAAATTCCAGTACATATTTTAGACAAATGTGGAGAATTATCTAGCAGAGAATGGCAGATTATGAAGAAGCATCCTGTTTATGGAGCGGAAATGCTAAAAAACAAACCACTTACTGTACGAAATATGGCACTTTTGCATCATGAAAAACCAGACAAAACAGGGTATCCGTTTGGTTATTCAAAAGAATTTATTCCGATACACTGTCAGATATTAACAGCTCTGGATATATACGAAGCAATGATGTCTAAAAGAATGTATAAAGAAGAAAGTAATCATGATGAGGCGATTCGAATTCTTAGAGATATTCCCTTGACTACAAAAGATTCTCCATATCAGCAAACGGTTTCATTACTTGATAATGGAATTATTAAAATGAGAAAATTATGCGATGAAATTCTCTCATAATATATTAAACGTATTACAGGAGGGAAAAGATTGAAAAAAGGAAGATTTTTCGTGCTCTTCTGCACAATATTTTTATGCACGATGCCAATTAAAGCTCATGCAAAGGAGGTAACTGGAGTAACAAATATCAGAGAAACAGAAATAAATACTGATACAGTAATTCCTTTAAGCATGTTATCAGATGCGGCTACAGAATTATTTGATGAAAATTTCACAGAACAGTTTCTTAATATTTGTGAGCGGTACGATATTGACCAATATATCATGTTAGCAGTGATTGAAGCTGAATCACAATTTGACCCGCTTGCTCAAAATGGAACACATTATGGATTGTGTCAAATATCTTCAAAATGGCACGCTGACAGAGCAGCAAAATTGGGCGTAGATGATTTTTATGACCCGGTAGGAAACATAACACTAGGAGCGGACCTGTTATCAGAACTGTCGCTAAGAGGAGATATATATTATGCACTTGCATCTTATCGTTGGGGAGAAAGTGAAGCGAAAAAGATGATAAGACAAGGAGAATCCATAATGTACGCTGATAAAATCATAACACGCGCTGAAGAATTAAAGAACGATTGAACAAACCTGTAAAGGATATAATGAATAAAAACGACGCATTTTGGTGCGTCGTTTTTGTGTGCAGAAATTTGCAGACGCAAATATTTCTGTCATAATATTATATAGAGGTATGTTTATGAGAAAAATTAAAACTGAAATTAGTACAGCTTCAGAAGAAAAGAGCACAGGAATTCGCCCCACTAATCTTTCAGAATATATAGGGCAGGAAAATATAAGAAAAAATTTACAAATAAGTATTTCTGCAGCAAAAGTAAGAAATAAGAGTTTAGACCATTTTCTATTTTCCGGACCGCCAGGACTTGGAAAGACAAGTCTCGCTATGATAGTAGCTGCAGAAATGAAAAGCAAAATCAGAGTTATAGGGGCTCCAGTTATCGAAAAACCAAAAGATATAGCAGCTATATTAGCTTCTCTGGAAGAAGGAGAAATCCTATTTATTGATGAAATACACAGACTTCCAAAAGCAGCAGAAGAAATGCTATATTCCGCCATGGAAGATAGAAAAATCGAAATTATCATAGGAGAGGCAGAACAGGCAAAAATAATTACCATGCCCTTAGAATCTTTTACGTTAATTGGAGCAACAACAAGAGAGGGACTTTTATCAAAACCACTATTAGATAGGTTTCAAAACAAGTATCACTTTTCTTATTATACGGAAGATGAGTTGGGAAAAATTTCAAAGGAAGCTTCTTCTAAATATGGTACTCCAGTTTCCAATGAATGTGCGTTAATTATTGGAAAAGCCAGCAGAGGAACGCCGAGAGTTGCTGCAAATATCACAAAACAAGTATCCGATTATATGTTAGCAACAGATGAACAATCTGTTACACCAGAAAAATTGTTAGATATTTTTAAGATTATTGGAATTGACCCGAATGGATACACCCAAAAAGAAATACAATATTTAGATATGTTATATGATTTCTACAATGCCACAAATAAGCCAGTTGGGCTTAAAACTATAGCAGCTTTTATGGGAGAATCAGAAGATACGATTCAGGATGTAATAGAGCCATACTTACTTCAAACAAAAATGATAGTAAGAACATCATCCGGAAGGATTCCACTGTCAAGAAAGGAAGAGAATGCATCAGGTAACGGATAATAAAAAACACAAAAATATTTTAGAAAAGGCAAATTTGGGAACATTGGAACAAATAGCCAGAACCGAACCAAGGCGTTATTATGATTTCAGAAAAGAAACAACCTGCTTATCCCCGGCTATGGATGGACAGATGGTTGTTCTTCTTGGTGTACTTCAGAAAACAAAGGCTGGTGATAATGGTCGAATTTCTTATTCCAAAGCTACTGTATTGGAAAGAATTACTCACATTCCCGTAAGTGTAACATGGTATGGAACCAAATATCCCGCCAAAGTGTATGGACAGAAAATCGGAAATTTATTCCTGGTGTGTGGTGAACTTTCTTACGACGCACAATGGGGTTACGATATCAATTCCCCAATTGTTTTTACAGATAAAAACATAACCGATGAAATGAAAATTATTCCCGTCTACAAAAAGAAAACCGGATTAGCCGTTGATAGATTCAAGGAATTCGTTGAGCAAGCAACAACAGGTTTTTTGGACGAATTTCATTCCGATATATTGAACAGGTATGGTTTTAAAACCTTCACGCAAATTAGTCGGTTATTACATTTTCCCACAATACCTGAAGAAATCGAAGAAGGCATAAAACAGGTAGCAATGCAGGATATGCTATACTTTGCAACACATATGAAGATGAGAGAGTTGGCACCAAGGCAAAAGCCAATCGAAATATCCAGAAGAAACACAATGGATTCTGTTATAACGGAGCTGCCATATACACTTACACAGGACCAGAATACAGTTGTGCAAGAACTCGCAGAAAGACTTATGAAACAGGAACCTGTAAATGCGTTAGTTCAAGGAGATGTATCCTGCGGAAAAACGATTACAGCCATATTGCTGCTGATTCTGGCAGTAGAAAACGGATATCAGAGCACATTATTAGCACCGACAGCAGTTCTGGCAACTCAGCATTACGAAGATATTACCAAAATTGTCGCTCCGCTCGGATTGAAAGCTGTTTTTCTTGGAAACGGAATCACAGCAGCCGAAAAAAGACAGGCACTAAAAGATATCAAAGACGGAAGTGCTGATATCATAGTAGGGACGCATGCTGTCACTTCAGAAAATGTTGAGTTTAAAAATCTTGGACTTGTGGTAATTGACGAGGAGCAACGGTTTGGAGTAGAAAAGAGAGAGAGTCTAAAGAAAAAGACCATCAATGACATTGCTTATATTACCATGTCAGCAACGCCGATTCCCCGTTCACTTGCAGACACAATATATGGAGAAGGAACGCAAATATTCAGTATTCATTCTATGCCATCGGGAAGAAAACCTGTAACAACAGTAAAAACCACCAATTATATGCCGCCGCAGATTCTTTTAGAAGAACTGGCAGCAGGCAGGCAAGCTTATATTATTTGTCCATTAGTGGACCCCAATGAAAAGACAGAGTATTTATCTTGTGAAGAAACAAAACAAAAGTATGAAAAATATTTAAAAGCATGTGGTATGGGACATATAAAAGTTGGATGTTTAAATGGTAAAATGAACGAAAAAGATATGCTTCAAACGCTGCATGAATTTTCCAACAATCAGATTCAAATTTTAGTAAGTACAACCGTTGTAGAGGTTGGCGTAAACAACCCTAATGCCAGTGTCATCATTATTCAAGATGCAGAAAGATTCGGCCTATCAACATTACATCAGTTAAGAGGACGAGTAAGGAGAGGTTCTTATAAACCTTATTGCTACTTGATGTCGTCGAAAGCGGAAAGTAATGAAAGACTAGCTGCAATGTGCCAAACAGAAGATGGATTTGAATTATCTATGCTTGATTTACAACTCAGAAAATCAGGAAATCTTCTGGGGCTAAATCAATCTGGTGAAGACAGATTTGTTTCACTTATTGAAAATTATCCAGACCTGTATGAAGTAATCAAAAGAATAGCTGTTGAAATGATTGAAGCCGGAGAAGGAGAACGGTATATTGACTTTATGAAACCAATTTACAAAAATACTAGCAACAAGCCCCAAAAGACCGCGTAAAAAGCGGTCTTTTGTACTTGTATACCTATTTTCTTTCATAATAACAACGAAAAACAGAAAATAGGAGGAACGCAATGAAAGTAACATTAAATTACGGAAATAAACGAGAAATAATTGTTCTGCCGGACGATGAAACATCTTTTTATAAGGAACTGGGCGAAAAAATAACAACCATTACACCGCCTATGGCAGTACAAGTTGAAACAGATATTGGAACTGTCAAATATTCGCTAACAACCAGAGGTGGTACTTTGTTAGTTACAGAAAATTTTAATAATATTCATTTTCCGGGTTCTGCAGAAAAATATCCGACAGTATATCTTACTTGCATCAATGAAGATAAAAACAATTACAAATTCTACAAACTTGAAGAAAGAAACGGAGAATGCGTGGCTACTTATGGGCGCATCGGAGTAGGAAAGGGAGAACTTTTTGGAGAACGAAGTTGTGCTTATCCCTTAAGAATGTTTTGGATAAAATACAAAGAGAAAATTCAGAAGGGTTATATTGACCAGTCAGATATCTACATTACTCAAGATAATAAAAACAGTGTAGAAGACCAAAATGAAATACCAGAAACCCAGAAAAGAACACCAAGTAGCGAGATATCTGAGAATTTGTACAATCAATTGTTTTCCATGGCAAAACAGATGATTCAAAAGCACTGCATATCCGTACATATTACTCATGGTATGGTTGTTAGAACGCAGGAACTTCTGTTAGAGCTGTACGAGGCAACAACAGTCGAAGATTTTAACAATATTCTAAAATCCATCATGACCGTAAATCCCAGAAAAGTTTTAAATGTAAAGGTTTTATTAGCTGCATCTGAAGCTGATTTTAAAGAAATTGTAACCAGAGAAGAAAATCTACTGGCCGCAATGAAAGCTATTTTAATTGGAGAAAATCAAAAGGTGGAACGGGATGGTTTTTCACAGGAAGGAATTACGGTAAAAATAGCGACTTCAGCTCAGAAAGAAAAGGTGTTGTCTAAACTTGACGATTCTTTAAAGTCCAAAGTGAAAACAGTATACAGGATAGATTCAACTATACACAAGAAGAGATTTGAAGAATATTGCAAAGACAATAACATCTCTAATATTCAAGGATTATGGCATGGCAGCAGAAATGAAAATTGGTTGTCAATTATCGAAAATGGATTACTACTTAATCCTAACGCAATTATTACCGGAAAGATGTTCGGGAATGGAATCTATTTTGCACCTAACAGCGTAAAAAGCTGGGGATACACAAGCGGCGGTTATTGGACAGGAGAATCTTACA
>OGDN01004157.1_pt1 | contig 13525 bp, 5 predicted proteins | sample 1570271 | NCBI WGS metagenome assembly OGDN01 (sample SAMEA4384481, study PRJEB24528) | human gut metagenome | reverse complement strand
GAACGCAGAATCCGTGATATTGACGCGCTGTTTGGCGCGATTCAAACCATCCGAGAATTGAAGCCAGTTCAGCAGGAATACGAAGGCATTCACTGGAATGGCAAGCGAGAAAAGTTCAAGGCCGAACATGGCGACGAATTGAACCGCCTGCAAAAGGCGATCTGGCTGCGCGAAAAGCTCGTGAAGTCGCTGGGGCTTGCGTCTCATCTCGACAAGGAACAGCGCGCGGCGCTGAAAGCAGAACGCACACGGCTTGAAGCGGAGCGCGAAGCCCTTCTTCCCAAACTTGAAGAAGTCAAGGCTGAATTAGCAGAGCTGAATCGCATCCGATACTGGACGCGCAAGGTCATTCCCGACGCGCTGCCGCGCGTGTCGGATGGGCGGGTTTCGGTTGAGGATGCGATGGAAACGGCGGGTAATAAGAAAGAACTGGAACGGGTTGAGGATGAAGCGGTGCGGAGCGTGTGTCAGGAAACGGATGGATTGGAAGGGCAGCTCCATTTCAAAGAAAACAAAGAACAATTTAGGTAAAAATGTAAAAAAATAACGTGTTTTTCTAAAGCGGAATCAATGACGGTTATGGCATGAAATTTGAAAAATAAAAGGAAAATCAAAGAGCGCTGCTGAAACTCAGCTTGATATTAGGGGAGCAAAATGATATACTCATTTATGAACATTTTTGAACGCTGCGGATGGGTCTGTGTGGCGATATATAAAGAAGTTCGTTGACAACAAATCAGCACAGATAAGCGAAAGAAAACAAGAAAGCAGGTGCCAAACATGGCAAAGCTGGAAGAATTATCCGTCGGCAGTATCGTCAATGGACTGCTATCAGGCGAACCCATCACGGTTGTTTCCACCAAATGGTATGGCTCGTCCAGCATGGAAGTGTTTTATAAAACAAATCAGGGCATCACTGGCTCTCAAATTCTGTATCGTGATGATGAGGCCTCTCTGACTTTGCTCGAAAAGAGCCTGCCATGGAGTTTTGACATAGAGGGCGAAAAGCTGCGTCTGGTATCTGAGGCGTATCGGATTCATCTGGCTCATCTGTTTGATCCTTATCTGGCTGTACATACTTCTGCCATCGAACCTCTGCCCCATCAGATTTCCGCAGTCTATGAGGAAATGCTTCCTCGCTTGCCGCTGCGCTATGTATTGGCTGATGATCCAGGTGCTGGCAAAACGATCATGACCGGTTTGCTGCTGAAGGAGCTGATCATCCGAGGGGATTTGAAACGCTGCATGATCGTATCTCCGGGAAATCTCGCCGAGCAATGGCAGGACGAGCTGTTCCAAAAATTTCATCTGCGTTTCGAGATTCTGACTAACGACCGCTTGGAATCTTCGGTGACCGGCAACGTTTTTACGGAGATGAATTTCTGCATCGCCCGTTTGGACAAGCTCGCCAGAAATACGGCGCTTCAGGAAAAACTCAGAGTGACCGATTGGGATTTAATCGTTTGCGATGAAGCCCATAAAATGGCAGCGACCATGTGGGGCGGCGAGGTGAAATATACCAAACGCTACCAGCTGGGACGATTGCTCTCCAGCATTACACGCCATTTCCTGCTTCTGACGGCGACGCCGCACAATGGCAAGGAGGAGGACTTCCAGCTTTTTATGTCGCTGGTTGACCCGGACCGTTTTGAAGGCGCTTGCAGGACAAGCAATCAATCCATCGACGTCAGCGACGTTATGCGCCGATTGGTCAAAGAAGACCTGCTGAAGTTCGATGGAACGCCTCTTTTTCCTGAACGCATTGCCTATACAGTCAACTATGACCTGTCTCCGATGGAGGCACAGCTATATACCAACGTAACGACTTATGTGCAAGAGGAATTTAACCGCGCCGATCATCTGGATGGAAACCATCGCAGCAGCGTCGGCTTTGCTTTGACGATTTTGCAGCGCCGACTGGCATCTTCGCCAGAGGCGATCTACCAATCGCTGCATCGTCGCCGCGAGCGTCTTGAAGTGCGGTTGGCTGAGGAAAAGCTCGGAAAACGTGCCGCGGATTTGCCATGGCAGTTTGATCTTCCAGAAGACCCCGACGAATTGGACGAAATGCCCGCCGCAGATTTGGAGGCACAAGAGGAACAGGTGGCGGATCAGGCTTCCGCCTCCAAAACGATTGAAGAACTGGAAGCCGAGATTGAAACGCTCAAGCGTCTGGAAGCGATGGCCAATGCTGTCCGCACGAGTGGCACAGATAAAAAATGGGAAGAACTTTCCTCCATTTTGCAGGACGATGCGCTCATGTTCGACGAAAACGGACAGCGAGAAAAACTCATTATTTTTACCGAGCATCGTGATACGCTGAACTATCTCTGCTCAAAGATTCGGACGCTTCTCGGAAGGGAGGAAGCGGTCGTTACCATCCATGGTGGGATGCTCCGTGATGAACGCAGAAAGGTCGAAACCCTGTTCAAGCAGGACAAGGATGTTCGCATCCTGATTGCAACGGATGCAGCGGGTGAAGGTATCAACCTCCAGCGCGCACACCTAATGGTCAATTATGACTTGCCATGGAACCCGAACCGCCTTGAACAGCGTTTTGGCCGAATCCACCGCATTGGGCAAACGGAAGTCTGCCACCTGTGGAACCTCGTATCCAAGGAAACCCGCGAAGGCGCGGTATTCCAGCGGCTCTTTGAAAAACTCGAAGAAGAACGTGCCGCTTTGGGCGGCAAGGTTTTTGATATTCTTGGCAAGGCTAATTTTGATAACCGTTCCCTGCGTGATTTGCTGATCGAAGCCATTCGCTATGGCAACGCCCCGGAAACGCGCGCCAGGCTCTATCGGGTTGTAGATCGCTCCTTGGACACGGACGCCTTACGCAACCTCCTGAAAGAGCGTGCGCTGACCGAGGACACCATGGACGTTCACAAGGTCATGGCGATTCGGGAGGAAATGGAACGCATGGAGGCTCATAAGCTTCAACCGCATTTTATCGAAGCCTTCTTTCTGGAAGCGTTCAAAACGTTGGGCGGCATCCTTCGCAGACGCGAAACCGGACGCTATGAAATTGTCAGCGTCCCCTATAAAATCCGCTCACGGGATCAGCTCATCGGTTTCGGTGTGCCGGTTGCAGCCAAGTATGAACGCATCTGCTTTGACAAGCAGTATTGCAGCGTCCCGGGTCTGCCTATCGCAGACCAGATTTGTCCGGGTCATCCGCTGCTGGAAGCGGTCATTGACCTGATTCGTGAACAAAATGCTGACGTACTCAAGCGTGGTTCTGTCCTGATCGACGAAAACGACCCAAACGAAAAACCACGGCTGCTTTTCTATATTGAGGATGCCATTCAGGATGGCTATGTGCTGCCGAACGGTTCGCGCCGCATCATCAGCAAAGCCCTCCAATTCGTCGAACTCGACGAAGCCGGCCAGGCCCGAAACGCGGGCTATGCGCCGTATTTGGATTATCGCCCCGCGAACGAGGACGAAATGAATGCCGCGCTTCAATATGCCCGGACGCGGCCGTGGCTGACCAGCGACGTGGAAGAACGCGCCATGCATTACGCCATCGAGCAGATTGTGCCTAAACATTACAGCGAAGTCAAGGCACACAAGATCAAAATGGCGGACAAAATCGCCAAAGCCGTCAAGGAACGCCTAACCTGTGAAATTCAGTATTGGGATTTGCGGGCAGCGGATTTGAAGGAAAAGGAAGCCGCAGGCAAAACCAACGCCAAGCTCAATTCTGCCAATGCCCAGCGACGGGCGGATGAATTGCAGGGGCGTATGCAGCGCCGATTGGCGGAACTTGAACAGGAGAAGAAGATTTCCCCCTGCCCGCCGGTGATTGTGGGCGGCGCGTTGATTATACCTCTCGGTCTGCTGAATCGGCTGATGGGTCGCCCGAATGTCGGAAGTTTATTTGGTGCAAACCGCGCCGCGATTGAGCGCGCCGCGATGAACGCCGTCACCCAGCGAGAGCTGGAGGGCGGCTTTGTGCCCCGCGACGTATCCGCCGAAAACGTAGGCTATGATATCGAATCCGCCATTCCCGAATCCCGACGGAACGGCGGCCCATGCTTGCGCTTTATCGAGGTCAAGGGACGGCAGAAGGGCTCCACCACCGTCACCGTGACGCGCAACGAAATCCTGACGGCACTCAACAAGCCTGATGAATTCATTTTAGCCATCGTCGAGGTAGACGGCGTGCAAACCCATACGATCTACATCCGCAAGCCCTTTACCCACACGCCGGATCAGGGGGCTTGCAGCGTAAATTATGAAATTACCGAGCTTATAAGGAATGGACAAATCGAGGAATCCTATATCTTATAAGTGAGCAGGAGGGAGCGGGCATGATCAAAGCATTTTTGTTTGAAAAGTTCAAGGGATATGACAAGGCAGTCCTCTGGATGGAGCAAATTACAACGCTTGTTGGAACCAATGCTTCAGGCAAAAGCAACGCAATCGAAGGCATGCAGATTTTATCCGAGATGGCAACGGGACGCGATTTGAACGTCATCTTTGACGGCACAAAGAACAGCGAAGCCGCCATACGCGGCGGCGCGAAGGGGTGCTGCCGGTTTACGGCGAAATCCTTTGGCTTGGGATGCCTGATTGACCTTGACAGTGAGCATGATTTACTGTACAGGGTACGCATTGGCGCGACGAGCAGAATCGCCATCGAGGAAGAATCCCTGTATGTCGTGTGCAATGGGGAAACGCAGGAAAAGAATGGGAAACTGATTTTCAGAACGGTGGTCCATACTGCTGAGGATAGCGGCGATATCTTTATTGAGTATGCCAACGGGAAAAAAGGCAAGAATCCGCAATGCCATGCGCTGCGAAGTATGTCGATCCTTTCTCAAATGGTTGGAAAGCTGCCCAATGATATCCAGGACTACGATGCAACCCTTCGACGGATTCAGCTTGTTCAGGAAAGCCTGATGGGTATTTTTATTCTGGATCCCATTCCTTCGATGATGCGCAATTACAGCCGAATTGGGGATACGAGCCTGCGCCGAAACTGCTCGAATGTGTCGTCGGTCTTATATGCCTTAAAGACATCAAAGGAATGGCCCGACTTTGTAAAGACGATTTCACAGCTTCCGGAGAACGAAATCAAAGGCATTGATTTTGTCACGACCCCGCTCAACGATGTCATTCTCGTTCAAAAAGAGCAGAACGGAAATGCTATTGCCAACATGGATGCGCCGCGCCTTTCGGATGGAACGCTTCGTTGCATGGCCCTGTTAGCGGCTGTGATGAGCGAACCGAAAAACAGCGTGATTGCCATTGAAGAACTGGATAACGGGATTCATCCCAGCAGGGCTAGAAAGCTGATGGATGTGCTTTCCCAAATCGCAAAGCGGAGAGGGATTGATCTCATCATCACGACGCATAACGTCACGCTGCTCAACAGCCTGAGCAAGGAGGACGTTTTAGGAGTCTCGATTGTCTATCGGGATGCTTCAACGAATGTCAGCCGGATTATTTCGTTTGTCGATGTTCAGAATCAGGCTGCGATTTTAGCTTCTGGCGGAATTGGAGACGCGCTCGAATCCGATTCGATTCTGCGGGCGATTAAGGAAAAAACGCCTTATCAGCCCTTTCAGTTTTAACCCATCCACAGAGGAGGATAATACACGATGGTCAATTTTGTAGACACCTGTATTCTGACGAATCTGCTGGATATTCCCGGTTACAACCAGAATCGAGATGCGGTGATGCGGGAATATGAGGAAAAGCAAAGCACGAAGGACACATTCGTGATTCCCCTTGCCGTTCTGATTGAAACCGGCAATCATATTGCGCAGATCAAAGGAAAAAAGTATGAGATTGCGCAAAAATTCAGCGAGCTGATTCAAAACGCCGCAGTGGGAAGCGGTAACTTTGTCGTGACACCCGAAATATCATTGGAGCAGATTACAGAAATCATGAAAAACTTCCCGGACAGCGTTGTGCAGGAAGATCGTGGCTTTGGCGATTTGAGTATTCTCAGCCAGTTTGAAGATTACTGGAAAAACAAACAGCCCATCGGAAAAATGTGCATCTGGTCTCTGGATCATCACCTGCAAGGACATGAAAAAACAGGCGGTCTCAAGCGCCGCAAAGATCAATAAACACGAGAAATGAGGAAAAGACCATGCCTCCTGTCAAGAAGAAACTCATCGAAGTTGCCCTGCCCTTAGAGGCCATCAACGCGGAATCCGCCCGCGAAAAATCCATTCGACACGGTCATCCCAGCACGCTGCATCTGTGGTGGGCGCGCCGCCCGCTGGCAACCGCCCGCGCGGTCATCTGGTCGTCGCTGGTGGATGATCCTTCCAGCCATCCGGAACAATTCCCGGACGAAGAAGCGCAGCAGAAGGAACGCGAGCGTCTTTTTGGCATTCTCACAAGGCTGGTGAAATGGGAAAACAGCAACGACGAGACCATTCTCGCTGAGGCAAAGGCAGAAATTCTGAAATCCACGGACAACAACCCGCCCGCGCTGCTCGACCCCTTTGCGGGCGGCGGCGCGATTCCGCTGGAGGCGCAGCGGCTGGGATTGGAAGCCCACGCCCACGACCTGAACCCTGTGGCGGTCATGATTAACAAGGCGATGATCGAAATCCCGCCGAAGTTTGCCAACATGCGCCCCGTGAACCCGGAAACGCGCGCCCAAATGGGCAGCAGCGTCACGCCCAAAGGCGCGGCAGGTCTGGCGGAGGATGTGCGCTATTACGGCGAATGGATGAAGCAGGAAGCGTATAAGCGCATTGGGCATCTCTACCCAAAAGTAAAGCTGGCAGACGGCAGCGAGGCGACCGTCATCGCGTGGATTTGGGCGCGCACGGTGAAATGCCCGAATCCGGCGTGCGGATGCGAAATGCCGCTGGCAAGTAGCTTTGTGCTTTCGAAGAAGAAGGGAAAAGAAGCATATATTGAACCTAATACATCCGGTGATGAAATCACTTATCGGGTTAAGTACGGCAAAGGCGGCGATATTTGTCCCAAAGTCTCACAAGGTAAATTCAAGTGCATTCGTTGTAACGAAGGAATACCCAAGGATTATCCGAAGGTCGAAAGCAAAGCAGGCAGAATGGGCAGAAAGCTCCTTGCTGTTGTTGCGGAAGGCAAGAACGGGCGAGTATATCTTACGCCCGATTCTGCACAAATTTCTGCAGCAGATTGTCCCATGCCATGCGATTATCCAACAGGACCGCTTGCTCCGCACTTCACGGGCGGTTCTTGTGTACCATATGGTCTAGATGAATTCCATAAGCTCTTCACCAACCGCCAGCTTATCGCTCTGACCACATTCAGCGAACTAGTGGGCGAAGCGCAGAAGAAAGCCGAAGCTGACGCTGTGGCGGTGGGGATGTTTAACGACCACATCGCGCTCTCTGAGGGCGGCACCGGCGCACGCGCCTACGGCGAAGCTGTGGGCGTTTATTTGGCGTTTGTGGTGGATAAGATGACGGATTATCATTCGTCGATTTGCTCGTGGAATCCGCCCCGTGATGGTTTACGCAACACCTTTGGTCGCCAAGCAATTCCTATGGTTTGGGATTTCGCGGAAGGAAATCCATTCTCAAATTCTTCAGGTTGTTGGGATAACATGATTGAATGGATTTTCAAGTGTCTATTAGAACTTCCTCAAATTGCGATTCAAGGCAATGCTAAACAGTTTGATGCTCAAAGTGATAATGGGTTAAGAAACATTGCCGTTTCCACTGACCCGCCATATTATGACAATATCGGTTATGCGGATTTATCCGATTATTTTTATGTCTGGATGCGGCAGTCATTGAAAGAAACCTATCCCAAACTGTTCCGCACCATGCTCGTCCCCAAAACCGAGGAACTGGTCGCTACGCCATATCGCTTTGACGGCAGCGTGGAAAAGGCGCGGGATTTCTTTGAGGAGGGTATGTTCAACACATGCTGTCAGTTATACCAATATGCGCGAGAGGATATTCCTGTCACCATCTACTATGCTTTCAAGCAGAGCGAAAGTGAGGAGAATGATGCCGCTTCGCAGACTACTGCTTCTACTGGTTGGGAAACGATGCTTTCTGCGATTATTCGCGCAGGCTTTTCCATCACCGGTACTTGGCCTATGCGAACAGAAAAGCCCGGCAGAACCATTAGCAACGGTACCAACGCCCTCGCTTCCAGCATCGTCCTCGTCTGCCGCAAGCGCAGTGAAGCCGCCCGAAGTGTCACCCGCCGCGAATTCATCAACGCCCTGCACCGCGAAATGCGCCCCGCACTGGAGAAGCTGCAAAGCGCGAACATCGCCCCGGTGGACTTGGCACAATCCGCCATTGGCCCCGGCATCGGCGTGTTTAGCCGCTACAAGAGCGTGCTGGAGGCGGACGGCAAGCCCATGAGCGTGCGCGCCGCGCTGCAAATCATCAATCAGGAGCTGGACGCCTTCTACAACGAGCAGGAGGGTGAGCTGGACAGGGAGAGCCGCTTCTGCGTTGATCTGTTTAACCAGTATGCGTTCAACAACATCAAGTTTGGCGACGCGGATGTTCTCGCCCGCGCCAAAAACACCAGCGTGCAGGCGTTGGCAGATCGCGGCGTGATGATGGCGGCGAAAGGGCAGGTGCGTCTGCTGACCCGCGAAGAAATTCCGGAAAAGGTGGATACGCACGAAGAATGTACCTGGCTGCTCACTCAGCAGCTCGCCTGCGCTATGGAAAAAGGTGGCGTGAAAGCCTGCGCGCAAATCGTGGTGACGCTGCTGGGAAGCAACGCGGAGAACGCCAAGTCGCTCGCCTATCGCCTCTATACCATCTGCGAACGAAAGAACTGGGCGCAGGAGGGCTACGCCTATAATAACCTCGTCGTCGCATGGCCGGATATTCAGTCCATGGCTGCACAGATTCAGGCGGAACAGCCGGTGCAGATGGCGCTGGATCTGGGGCTGTAAAATACGGAGGACAGAAATGCCGAATATTGAAGGGCTTATTAAGCAGATGATTGCTGTTCCTGTCGAACAACCGTGGCTTGAGTTCAAGGAAAATAACGGTAATCAAGATATGATAGGCGAAGACATTAGTGCTCTGGCGAATGCAGCAGCGTATTATGAGCGTTCTCATGCTTATATGATATGGGGTGTGCGCGACAGCGATCATGCGATTGTAGGGACAAGTTTTGATCCGCAGGAAAAGAAAATCGGCAATCAGCCCCTTGAAATTTGGCTGCGAACCCAGCTTTCGGAGCATACGGAGTATGAATTTTTTTCGGAAACGATTGATCATAAAACGATTGTAGTGCTCATAATAACCAGAGCGGCAGAACGGACGGTCATGTTCAAAAAGACCGAATATATCCGCGTTGGGAGTTGCACGAAAAAATTGAATGAAGTGCCATCAATGAAGATGCAGTTGTGGGATCACCTGCGCAGCACTCGTTTCGAAGAGCTGTCATCCCAAAAGGATCTTAACTTGGCTGAAGCATTGCAGCGTTTAGATTACTCCGTCTATTTTGATTTGCAAAAAGCGCCTATTCCGTCCGACTCAAAAGGTATTGCTCATTTTCTTCAAGAAGATCGTATTTTAATCCAGCAAGACGATGGACAATACGCTATATCCAATTTAGGCGCTATCCTGTTTGCAAAGAACCTGAATTGGTTTCCAACCGTTGCCAGAAAGGCTGCACGCGTTGTACAATATCGCGGCGAAAATAGAATGGAAATGTTGCGCGAAATGTCATGGGAAAAAGGCTATGCGGTCGGATATGAAAACCTGATCCAGTTTATTGAAGCAATGTTACCGGCAAGCGAAATTATTGAAGACGGTATCCGTCGTACTGAACTTTCCATTCCTTCCATCGCAATCCGTGAATCTATTGCTAATGCTCTGATTCATCAGGACTTTTCAATCCGTGGCACCGGTCCCTTGATTGAAATTTTCAGCAATCGGGTTGAAATAACAAATCCCGGTCAACCACTTGTAGATATTTTTCGTATAGTAGATAATCCGCCACGTTCTCGTAACGAGAAATTGGCGGCCTTGATGCGTCGTTTCCACATCTGCGAAGAATCTGGAACAGGCTGGGACAAGATTATCCTTAGCAGCGAATTATATCATTTACCATCCCCCAGAATTGATGTGTATGAAGATAATACACGTGTTACCCTGTATGCGTATAAACCATTTTCAGATATTTTGGCAGAAGAACGCTTATTGGCTTGCTATTTTCATGCCTGCATCCGATTCGTAGAAGGAAAGCAAATGAACAATACTTCTCTACGTGAGCGTTTCGGATTAGACGAAACCTTCAAATCTCAGATTTCAAGGCTGATGAAGCAAGCTGTGGAAAAGCAAATGATCAAGGCATTTGATCCAGAAACAGCACCTCGCTATATGCGTTACGTTCCTATCTGGGCTTGAGCGTTTTAAGTTGCCGGTAAGTTGCACGAGACTTTTTCCAAAGCACATATAAAGAAGCATCAAGATGCTGAAAGCATTGATTTTTCAAGGCTTTTTAGTCGTTCAGGGAAAAGACAACTTCATGATTCTAAGTTGACGGCAAGTTGCAAGCAGCTTTTTCTGAAAAATATACGCAATCCGAAAAACTTGATTTTACGATGTTTTCTGTCATATGCGAAAAGGTAATCCTCTAAACTTCTGAATTACAAGGCTTTGACTGACACAAAGGAGGGCATCAATCATGTCGAATCACGAAATCATCGGTCAGGCACTCGCCATGCTGCGCGAACCTCTATCGGGCTATATCTTTCAGCAGCTCAACACGATTCCGGAATATAAAATCAACGATGCGTGGTGGCGGGAAGGGATTCTGCCTAACATTCGGGATGAGCGCGATTACGCGCGCCTTGCTCCTCTGACGGACTACGCCGAGCGGCAGGATGCGCTGGATGTTTCCATCTGTCTAAACCTGATGATCAGCCATTGGCCCAATCTGTTTAAGTACCGCCTGCCCAACTCTGCCCGCTCGTGGATCAGCGAAATTCGGGATGTGCGCAACGCATGGGCGCATTTCAGCGGCACGGATTTCACGGATAAGGAAACCTCCCGCGCGCTGGATACGATGGCACTGCTTTTGGGCGAAATTGATCTGGAGACGCAGGAAAAGATTCAGGGATTATATCGCACAGTCGCCTATGGCTCTGCTCAGGGCTCAAGAGCTTCCACATCCGCGAGGGTTGACGCAGGCGCAGGAAAGAAATCCCTTGGCGTGATGACCACAACGCCCATCGCGGGTCTGTCCTGCTGGCGCAACGTCATTGAGCCGCATCCGGATGTCGCGCAGGGCCGCTACAAAAACGCCGAATTTGCCGCAGACCTCGCGCAAGTCGCCCGCGGCGAAGGCGCATATGAATACCGCGATCCCGTGGAGTTCTTCTCTCGTACCTATGTCACCGAGGGACTAAAAGGTCTGCTCGTGCAGGCACTTCGCCGTGTCGGCGGACTGGATGGCGAGCCGGTCATTCAGTTAAAGACCGCGTTTGGCGGTGGCAAAACCCATAGTATGCTTGCGCTGTATCATCTGCTTCGCGGACGCGCCCCAAGCAAAAAAACGCCGAATATCAAGGAAATTCTGGATGCGGCGGAGCTTTCCGCGCCGCCAGTCTGTCGGGTTGCGGTGCTGGTCGGCACGTCACTTGACCCCTCCAAGGCGAAACGCCCGGCGGATATGCCGGGCATCACCGTCAATACGCTGTGGGGCGAAATGGCGTATCAGCTCGCTAAAGAAGCAGGCGTTCCCAAGCTCTACGACATGATTAAGGAATCGGATAAAAAAGGCGTATCGCCGGGCAGCGAAACGCTCAAAAATCTCTTTGACGCATGTGGTCCTTGTGTCATTCTGATTGACGAGCTGGTGGCCTATGCGCGAAAAATTCGTGACCGGACGGATTTGCCTGCCGGAACTTTCGATGACCTGCTCGTTTTTATACAGGAAGTCACAGAAGCTGCGCGTGCGTCCAAAAACACGCTTGTCGTCGCTTCCATCCCCGAATCCAAAATTGAAGTGACAGGTGATGAAAACCTCGATTCCAGTTTTGGACAGCGTGCCTTGGAAGCCATTGAGCATACCTTCGGACGCATGGAATCCATTTGGAAGCCTGTCGCTGCAAACGAAGGCTTTGAAATCGTGCGCCGCCGTCTCTTCCTGAATTGCAAGGATGAGGCCGCTCGTGACGCTGTTTGTCAGGCGTTCAGCCAGATGTATCAGGAGAATGCAGCCGATTTTCCGACCAGCACCAAGGAAGTGGATTATTTTCAGCGGATGCGCTCCTGCTACCCGATTCACCCGGAGATTTTTGACCGTCTCTATGAGGACTGGGCAACCATCGAGCGTTTCCAGAAAACACGCGGCGTTTTGCGTCTGATGGCTGCGGTGGTGCATAATCTGTGGATGAATCAGGATGGCGGTCTGCTCATCATGCCCGGCTCCGTCTCGCTGGATGTTTCCAATATTCGCGATGAGCTGACCCGTCATGTGGGCGAAAACTGGAACGCGATTGTCGATCACGAGGTAGATGGCAAATCATCGATTCCCTATCAAAAGGATCAGGAAATTCCGCGCTTTGGCAAGCTGATGGCGGCGCGCCGCGTGGCTCGCACCATCATGCTCGGCAGCGCACCGAGTACCCGCAGCGACAGTATTCGCGGCCTTGAAACCTCTCGAATCCGCCTTGGCGCAGTGCAGCCCGGCGAAAATATCGCAACATTCAACGATGCGCTCAATACGCTGCAATCCTCCCTGACGTACCTGTACAGCAATCCCTCGAATGATCGCTTCTGGTACGATACCCGTCCGACCCTGCGCAAAACCGTTGAGGATCGCGCCAGCCAGCGTTCCGAGGATGAAGTGGAGATGGAAATCGAGCGTCGTCTGAAGGGCATCCGCAAGGAGCGTCCGTTTAGCCGTGTTCACGTATGTCCGGATAGCTCCATGGATGTCAGCGACGAGCAGAATGTCGGGCTGGTCATTTTGAAATACTGCCAGACCTATAAATCCAATACACCAAACGATATTGCGATTCAAGCCGCGGAAAACATCCTCAACACCCGCGGAACGACGCCGCGCAACTATCGCAATATGCTTGCCTTTATTGCGCCGGATCAGAATATGATGTCCGCCCTTCGGGAGGAAGTGAAACGCTTCCTTGCATGGAAATCCATCAAAGAGGACAGCGTCGATTTGAACCTCGATGCCGCGCAAAACCGCGAGACAGAGAACAACCTCAACCGCAGCAATCAGACTGTCGAAGCCCGAATTCTCGAAACCTATTGCCACCTGCTTGTTCCGTATATTGACCGCGAGGTGGATTTGAAAACCATCATTTGGGATGAAATCAGTATTCGCGGCGGAACAGACAGCATTGTAACGAAAGCCGCCAGAAAGATGCAGCAGAATGAACAGCTGATTACCCAGTGGGCTCCGGCACTGCTCAATATGCAGCTGGATAATCTGCTCTGGCAGGAGCGGAACGAAATCAACGTCGGCGAACTCTGGAAGCTGCTTTGTACCTATTGCTATCTGCCCCGCCTTGCGTCTTTCGATGTCTTGCAAACAGCCATCCAAAATGGCGTCA
>OGDN01004152.1_pt1 | contig 13540 bp, 8 predicted proteins | sample 1570271 | NCBI WGS metagenome assembly OGDN01 (sample SAMEA4384481, study PRJEB24528) | human gut metagenome | reverse complement strand
AATCCAGTTCTTCCGGATCACAGTTGGTATCACAGATACCGATCAGCGGGATTCCAAGAGTATGAGCTTCCTGAACACAGATTCTCTCTTTTTTCGGATCTACGATAAAGATTGCATCCGGGATTCTCTTCATGTCTTTGATTCCGCCCAGGTTTTTCTGCAGTTTATCCAGCTCTTTTTTCAGTGCGATAACTTCTTTCTTCGGCAGAACATCAAATGTTCCGTCTTCCTGCATAGCTTCAATCTCTTTCAGTCTAGCGATTCTGCTCTGAATAGTTTTGAAGTTAGTCAGCATACCACCTAACCATCTTTCGTTTACATAGTACATTCCACAACGCTCTGCTTCAACTTTGATAGCATCCTGAGCCTGTTTCTTTGTACCAACGAACAGGATTGTGCCGCCTTCTGCAGCGATGTCAGATACAGCTTTATAAGCATCATCTACCATTCCAACGGATTTCTGCAGGTCGATAATGTAGATTCCGTTTCTTTCTGTGTAGATGTACTCTGCCATTTTAGGGTTCCATCTTCTTGTCTGGTGTCCAAAATGTACACCGGCTTCCAGTAACTGTTTCATTGAAATAACGCTCATGATTTCAATCTCCTTTTTTGGTTTTAATCTTCCCCGTACTTCTCATTCTTTTCGAGACCTGTTTTCAGGCACCTTCTCGGAATCGGCACGGGTGTTTTATGCATCATTGTGATTATAGCATAAGCTTTTTTCGGTTACAAGTCTTTTTTTATTTTCTTTTATATCCAAATAACCAGTATGTCGGAATCACACATAACAAAATTTCTATCATAATACTGCAAAGCATTCCTGCCGGAATCTGCTGCCACAGACTGCTCCAGAAACTGCTTCCGAAAAGGCTCCACAGATTTGCTGCTATATGTGCAACGATGCTGATCCACAAAGTTCCGGTTTTATCATAGATGATCGCAAGCATCACACCCATACATGTTGCATAAAAAAACTGTACAACATTGCCATGATAGATACCGAATAATAACGCAGATATTACAATTGCTGCCTGTGGTTTGACCCAGTCTTTCAGTCTGTGGAATACGATTCCGCGAAACATCAGTTCTTCACAGATGGGTCCGATAATTCCCACTACCAGAATCATAAGGCCCACCGGCTGTCCGGAAAATGCCTGTTCAGACACCTCACTGTAGCCAGTAAACAGATCGTTCAGATGCAATCCATTGATCAGATCATTTAAAAACTGTCCTGTGGCAATTGCCAGGATGATCACACTGAACCAGATCACCGGAGGTGCCCACACAAAAGCTTTTCCTGTTCCACTGAATCCTTCTTTCCGATGCATCTGATCTTTCCGGTAAAACAGATACAGGATCATCGCTGCTGTAAGATCACCGATCAGAGTAACATATAACGTACTGTTGATCAGACGCTGTCCGGCACTGGCAGTCTCCTGCAGTCCGCCCGCCTGTATCAGATATACCAGATACAAAGCGATCGTCGCAAGCAGTGTGGCTCCATAATGAATCAAAAACGGATAAATCAGACGCCAGATCTGTCCGGCTGTGGAATACCGGAATTTTTTCTTTTTTTTCTCAGGTTCCGGCATTTCTTTTTCTTCTTTTTCCAGTTTCCGTGTCTCCGGTATTTCAGATTTCTTCACTTTTTCTCTGTCCGGAATAATATTCCGCACAGATTCAACATTTTCTGTAGTTTCTTCATCGTTCGGACTGGCAAGGATTCCCAGATCTTCCACACTGTCTGCGATATAGACAGCACCTGCTTTTTCCAGTTCTTCCCGGCTTCCGTATCCGTAGGCAACCCCGATGCATTGCAGACCACAGCTTATGGCACCCTGTACATCGTGACTCCGATCGCCTACCATAAGAACCTTGTCCCGTTCTTCTTCCAGATGCATCCGCCGTAAAGCCTCTTCAATAACCTCCGCCTTCTCCGTTCTTCTTCCGTCAAGTTCGCTTCCCACAATCGCAGTAAAATAATCTGCAATCTGAAAATGCTCCAGAATCTGTTTTACGTAGACCTCCGGTTTAGACGATGCCACAGCAAGGATCTTATTATTAATTTTCAGAAGTTCCAGTAATTCCGGAATCTTCGGATACAGACGGTTTTCAAATATTCCCGTTGTAGTATACCGTTCCCGGTAATATACAACTGCCTTTTCTCCCTCTTCCTCGCTGAGACCTGCATATTTCATAAACTGTTCTTTTAAAGGAGGACCGATAAAACACTGCAGATTTTCCGGATGTTCTTCTTTTTTTCCCAGTTTTTCCAGTGCATACTGCACACAGTTAATAATGCCCTCTCCGGACTCTGTCAATGTTCCATCCAGGTCAAATAATATTACTTGTGACATAGTTACGTCCTGCTCTCTTTTCTTTTATGCTCGGAACTGCTCATTACCTTCGCAGTTCCGAGTCAAAACACCCCGCAGAATAATACCTGCCGGATAGTTACTTATGCTCCATAATAAGCATCGATACCGTTGGCGATACCCTGTACCATTTTTGTCTGATAAGAAGTGCTTGCCATATTCAGATCTTCTGTACGATTGGTCATGTATCCCATTTCAACGATACTCACCGGAATGGAGCTCCAGTTGATGCCACTCATGGTATCCGTCTGCATTACACCCTGGTTTTTAGCTCCTGTAGCTGCACAGAAACAGTCTACTATTTTTCTTGACAGTGTCTGGCTGGCACTGATCACACTTTTTCCCAGATACGGATTGCTGTTGGACGGTGCCATCGTCAGTGCTCCTGCTACGGATGTATTATCAGATCCATTGGCATGGATGCGAACCAGAATATCTGCTCCCTGATTGGCAGCCATCTGTGCGCGTTCTGCATTGCTGATATTGACATCATGTGTCTCACGGATCATATAAACCTGATATCCACGTGCCTGAAGCTCATCTCTCAGTTTCAAAGAAACCTGAAGTGTCAACTCATACTCGTTTAGTCCGGATGCATTTCCATGAGTTCCGGATGCAACTTTAGGCTTTTTCTGAGATGCTCCGGGACCGATCGGCTCTTTTGCACTGTTTCCTTTTCTCTGGTGACCTGCATCAATGGCAATAATTTTGTTTTTGGAACCTCCACCTGTTGTCGTGCCGGTTGTCTGACCAGGTACCCAGGCTCCGCTTCCATTAACGTAATAACTTCCGATCCAGGTGTTTGCCGCCATGGCTCCACTTCCTGTCAGATAATACCAGGTTCCTCCAAGATTCAGCCAGCCCGTTGCCATCGCTCCGCTTCCGTTCAGATAATACCAGGTTCCTCCAAGATTCAGCCAGCCTGTCACCATCGCTCCGCTTCCGTTCAGATAATACCAGGTATTTCCAAGTTTCAGCCAGCCCGTTGCCATCGCTCCGCTTCCGTTCATGTAGTACCAGGTTCCTCCCACATTCACCCAGCCCGTTGCCATCGCTCCGCTTCCGTTCAAATAATACCAGGTATTTCCAAGTTTCAGCCAACCGGTTGCCATCGCTCCGCTTCCGTTCAGATAATACCAGGTTCCTCCCACATTCACCCAGCCGGTCTCCATCCATCCTGCACCGTCAAAATAATACCAGGTTCCGTTGATCTGTTCCCAGCCTGATCTGGTATATCCTCCGTCACTGTGACGATACCACCAACGACCACCGCTGCTTATCCACTCATTTTTTGCCTGTGTTTTTCCTTCGATCCAGACACCATTTTCATCCACATAATAATTGCCGATCCAGGTTTCCTTCGCCTTTTCTCCTGCCTGGTTCAGATAATACCAGCTTCCGTTTTCTTCCTGTACCCAGCCTTCTGCATGAGCTTTTGTCGGAAGAATTCCTACCAGAAACAGCATTACAAATAGCATACCGATCATTTTCAGTTTTTTCATCTGGCATTTCCCCTTTCTTTTTTCTGTCACTTTTTCTTATTCTCAGGACGCAAAGTACTGATCAATTCCATCTGCTATCCCCGTCACCATCTGCTGTTGATAATCTGCTGTCTGCATCCGGGTATCTTCCTCCTGATTGGTCATATATCCCATCTCAACAATGGTTGCAGGAATACTGCACCAGTTCAGCCCACTCATCTCATCGGTCTGATACACGCCCTGATTATTTGCCCCTGTGGAAGCACAAAACGCAGTGATGATACACTGTGACAGTTTCTGACATTCAGCAATCATTTCCTGACTCAGATATGGGTTAGCCGTACTAGGTGCCATTGTCAGAGCTCCTGCTACAGAGGTATTATCCGACCCATTGGCATGGATGCGAACCAGAATATCTGAACCCGATTCCGCTGCAAGCTGTGCCCGCTCCGCATTACTGATATCCACATCATTGGTTTCCCGGATCATATAGACTTCGTATCCCCTTGCTTCCAGTTCATCGCGAAGCTTCAGTGCCACATCCAGATTCAGCTGATATTCCGTTACTCCTGTTGTTCTTCCGGTCGTTCCGGATGCCACCTTTGCTTTTGTCTGAGACGCCCCCGGCCCAATTGGCTCCTGTTCACTGTTTCCATGTGCCTGATGGCCTGCATCAATGGCAATTTTCCTTCCATTGCCTTCCGGAGTCGGTGTCGGTGTGACAATCTCCGCCTCTACGGTTTCTGCCGGTTCTTCTGTCCCGGTCATTTTCCTGAGATTTGAATCTGTCAGAAGAAGGTACTGTATTCCCTCTTCTTCTCCTACTATAACACTCTCATCCTGCAGTTTTTCCACAAAAGCCTGGTAATCTTTCTCGTTCTTTTTCAGATGCAGCAAAACAGCTGCCACATCTTCCTGCGTATATGCTTCTACCTGACCTTCCTGTGATGTATACCGGAGATCTGCGGTCATAATTTTTACATCATTATGTTCTACCGCCTTTTTGATCTCCGTGATCAGATTCTTTTTCTGTACTGCTGGATCTGTCGGATCATCCGTAGGCTCCGGTGTCACCGTCTGCGTCGGTGTTATCTGCGCTTCTTTTGCCTCCTGTTCCTGTTGTGCCTGTTGCATCTGTTCCATCTGCTTTCTGGCTTTTCCATATCCCAGGATGGCTGCAAGACCCAGGGCAAGCACCACGACCACAATTCCCATGATCATGATGTTCACTCTGGTTCCTGAAGGTTTTTTCATAATTGCTCCTCCTTCCGGAAATCACGCTTACATTCTTTCCGGTGCTTCAAATCCAAGCATATCGATACATGCTTCCAGAATATTTTTTACCAGCATCAGCAAAGCCAGATAGGATTCTTTCTTCGCCTGATCCTCTTCAGCCAGAATCTTTGTTTCATGATAGAAGCGGTTAAATGCATTTGCAAGTTCATAAATATAAGAACAGATTTTATGCGGTGCTTTCTCTTCATAAGCATTCGTGATCACCTGATTGAATTTGGATGCTTCCAGCATCAGCGCTTTCTCACTGTCACTTCCTGCCGCCAGAATCTTCAGGGTATCCAGATTGCCGCCTTCTTCTTTATATCTGTTCAGGATAGATTTGATACGAACGGTTGTATACAAAATATACGGACCGGTATTTCCTTCAAAAGATGTAAATCTTTCAATATCAAAAATATAATCTTTGGATGCCTGGTTGGACAGGTCTCCGTATTTGATTGCAGAAAGTCCTACGATTTTTGCAGTCGCTCTTGCATCTTCTTCTTTGATGCTGCGGTTGTCCACGATTTTTTTATACATCTCTTCGTTGATATCACGAATCAGATTTTCCAGACGCATCACACCGCCTTCTCTTGTCTTGAACGGTTTCCCGTCTTTTCCGTTCATGGTACCAAAACCAAGGAACGTCAGTTTGGTATCATCTTTTACCATACCTGCTTTTTTGGCACAGCGGAATACCTGAACAAAATGCATCTCCTGACGTTTGTCTACCACATACATGATCTCATCCGGATTGTATTTTTCCATACGTTCCACGATAGTAGCAAGGTCTGTGGTTGTATACAAAGCAGCACCATCCGATTTTAAGATCATACACGGAGGTACCTCTTTGGTATCCGTCTCTTCTTTTACATCTACGACAACCGCACCCTGGTCTTCATAAGCCAGTCCCTGATCCTTCAGCTTCTGTACCATCGGTGCAATGGTATCCTGTACATCAGATTCTCCGTTCCACAGATCAAAGTCTACGTTAAGGTTTGCGTAGTTTTTCTTCAGGTCAGTAACCGATACCTGCAAAATATGTTTCCATAATGCACGATATCCTCTGTTACCCATCTGCAACTGATGGGTTGCTTCCAGAGCTTCTGCTTTATACGATTCGTCTTCTTTTGATTTTCCACTGGCTGCCGGATAAATTTCTTCCAGCTCACTGATGGTAAATGGAGCTTCTGTCGGATATTCTCCTTCGTAATCTTCCTGGAAATATACCAGTTCCGGTTTTCTTTTATGCAGTTCTGTGATGATCAGACCCATCTGCAGTCCCCAATCTCCCAGATGAACATCACCGATAACTTTATGTCCCAGATATCTTCCCATTCTCTTGATACTCTCACCGATAATTGCAGAACGCAGATGTCCGACATGCAGTGGTTTTGCAACGTTTGGTCCGCCGTAGTCAAGAATCATGGTCTGTGGATTCTTTGCTTCTTCCACACCCATTTTCTCACTGTTTCTCATCTCTTCCAGATACTGCGCCATATATGCTCCGGATACTTTCAGATTAATGAATCCCGGATTAACAGCTTCTGCCATCTCGAGCACTTTGCTGTCGGCAAGTTTTGCCACTACATCATTGGCGATCATGATCGGGGCTTTATGATATACTTTTGCACCTGCCATAGCACCATTACACTGATATTCACACAGGTCCGGCCGATTCGACAGCGTAACCTTTCCCATATTTTCATCATAACCGGCTTCTTTAAAAGCGGTCATTACTTCATTGGAAATCAATTCGATTATTGTTTTCATACTTTCCTAAAACTCCTTTGTTAGAATCGTTACATTATATCATGATTCGCACCTTCGGTGCTTGACGCTGCTTTCGCAGCTATCATGATCGCCATTCGCCGCTCCCGATGAACAAACTTCGTTTGTTCCCACTCGCTAACGCTCATTATATCTTATCACGGGCACACAGGCTGGTCAACTAAAAGAATTCACCCTGTCTGCCCCTCTATCAACTGTTTTTATGCAGACACGCTCCAGATTCCCCGCCCACATAAAGAAAGACAGAAGCGATTGTTTGTTTTTATTCCACGGATCACTTCTGTCTTTCATCTGCTATGCTTCTTCCTGTTTTTGTCTTCCTGCTTTGCTTTGTTTATAACAGTATTTCAAAATATCACTTCTGCGGACAATACCAATAAAATTATCCGCATCATCCAGTACCGGAACAAAGTTCTGCTTCATGGCCGTATCCACCAGATCCTCCATGTTACAGTTAATATCCACTGTCTGGTACTTCCATCGGAGAGGTACTCTGCTGATGCTGCAATCCTCCGCTTCCCGGATATTCAGAAACCATTTTTCCTTGATATACCGGAGCAGATCTCCCTCTGTTACAGTTCCCACATATTTTCCGTTCTTATTTAACATCGGAATAGCAGTATATTTGTGATATTCAATTTTTTCAAGTACCTGACGCAGAGTGTCATCATTTTCCACATAGGCAACTTCATTTTTTGGTGTTAAGAAAAATAAAATGTTCATTTACTATAAATCCCCCATAGAAATCTTTTTTTGAAATGACCGGACATTCTTCCCTTTCATTTCAGTTTTCCGTTACCAGTATAACCCATTTTCCATCCGATATGGTGAATTTCGCGTGAATAATTTCTAATATTTTTCTTAATTTAATTCTGAACACTCGTATCCTTTTTCTACTCGTGACGAAGTGCATCGATTGGATTCAGATTTGCTGCCTTAATGGATGGAAGCAAACCGAAGATAATACCGATTGCCATAGAAAATACTACAGCCAGTACACTGACAGGTACGCTGATCGCCACCGGAGTCTGAGACATCTTCGATATCACCTGTGACAGGATCACTCCGGCGATTACTCCAAGAACCCCTCCGATACTGGTCAGCACAGCAGCTTCTGTAAGAAACTGCCACAGGATCCTGTTTTTTCTCGCTCCGATTGCTTTTTTCAGACCGATCTCACTGGTACGTTCCGTAACGGATACAAGCATAATATTCATAACACCGATACCTCCGACCAGAAGAGAGATGCTTGCGATCCAAAGCAGCTGTTTGTTGGTATTTTCACTGACTTTCTGCAGGTTCTTAACTGTTTTCAACAGATCTGCCGCCTTATAAGAGACATTGCCACTGTCAGCACCACTGCTGCCGGCACCGTCCATCATTTCCTCTTCAGAATCAATCATACCGGAACCGGTCTGTCCGGTTACCGCCTGATTCATAATGTCCTCCACTTTTTTTCCTACAGAACTCATCAGGTCTGTCTCACTAGCCATCACGCTGACTTCTTCCGGCTCATCATAATTATAGACAACCGGCCAGGTACTGTCCGGAATCAGCACGATTCCGTTGGTATTCTGATTATACGTATAGTAATCTTCCAGACTGTTGATCACCGGTTCGAAAGCATCTGACTTGCGGATACAACCGACTACGGTAAATGGTTCCCCACGGAGTTCTATGGTTTTTCCCACCGGATTGTCTCCCGGAAATAGAGTCTGCACTGCCACATCGTCAAGCAGCACCACTTTCCGGAACTCTTTAAAGTCACGTTCTACAAAATCCCTTCCATTTTGTATTACATAACCTTTTGTTTTCAGAAACTCCGCATCCACACCATACACACTTCCACTGTCCAGGCTGGTGTTCCGATAGGTGATTCCGTCCGCATACCCTCTGCGGTTATAAAAAGTCGCATTCGCAACCCCTTCAAGACTGCGAATCTGTTCTTTCTGTTCATCGGAAATCACGGAAATATTATCCGGCAGACCATTGTCCATCCAGTACTCACTTTCTCCCTGGTAAAGCCGTACATCCACATTGTTGTTTCCTGCACCGATCAGATTCTGTTTGATCTGCTCGTTGGTTCCCTGAATCGTAGATGCGATGGAAATGATGGAAGCAATACCTATAATAATCCCCAGCATGGTCAAAAATGACCGCATCTTATGAGACCATATCCCCCGAAAGGCCAATCTGATATTTTCTAGCATTGTTGTTCCTCCCATCTGCCGTTAATAGTTATAAAGGTCATCAAGCGTACCTTCTTCTGTCTTTGCACCCTCTCTGACATCTTTTCCATAAGGAAATGTGATCTTATCATCCATACTCAGACCGCCTGTGATCTGATAACTGGATCCATACTGAATACCGCCAACCTGTACTATCTGTTTGGTCAGATGTCCGGTTCCGTCGTCCTTCATAACGTAATACTGGCCGTTTTCTGTCCGCACAAAAGGTTTCTCCAGATAGATTCCTTGTCCCTGTCCGTCGCCCTCATCCAGCAGTGTAAGTTCTGCCCAGCTGTTATTACTAAGTCCGCTTGCATCTGCAATGTATGCGGTAAAGGGATAGGAAGATGCATTGGCTCCGTCCTGTCCGTTATCGGATGGATACGGAGAAATTTCCCGTACTTCTGCGGTAAAGCTGACACCATTGTCATAACTGTATCCGCTCAGTGTAGCTCCCACTTTCAGTTTATTCATTTTAGATTCACTGACCGTTCCCTGCACATAAAGTCCTTCACTGCTGACCACCTGAATCAGCGGTTTTCCATCGTTGCTTTCTTTTTCGGGATCACCGACTGTTTTCACCACACCATTTAATGTACTCTTAATTGTCTGGTTATTCAGCTTTTTCTGGATATCTTTAATCTCAAGATTGGTCTCTTTAATATCCAGTTGATAATCCCTGATTTCTTTTTCTTTATCCTTGATCTGCTGCTGAATCTCTGCAGCTGTTCCTCCATAAGAAGTTCCTGCATCACTGGATCCTGTCGTATCAGAACCAGTATCGGTAGAGATCACTTTTCTGCTTCCACTTCCCATTACGCTGGTAACTGTCAGATAGTGAATGGAGGCACTGCTTTTCTTTGTGCTCATTCCATCCACGGTATTTTCCTGTTCTGCCGTTTCCTGAGGATTGCCGGCTTCCGGTGTCGGTTCCGGGTTCTCTCCGGGAGTAACTTCCGGCGATACCGATGGTTCGGTTGGCTTTTCTTCCGGATTCGATGGTTCAGGTGGCTCCGGACTTTCTCCCGGCTTTGTTGGCTCACTTGGATCGGTCGGTTCGTCTGGCTCTCCCGGTGTCTCTCCACTTTGCTTTTTACTCAGATCCACCAGATATTCCCCGTCCTCTTTTACATCCGCCGCAAAATCCCCATCTGCTCCGTTCTGTTCCCACGCCTTTATAAGATCACCATTTTCTTCTCGAACTTCAATACGAAAATATTTTCCATCTTCTTTTCTTTCCAGAAAAAAACTTCCTTTTACAATACCATCTTTTTTCACCAGATAGGTCAGTGGTTTTTTCTCTGTTCCATCTCCCTGATAGGCGCTGGCTCCTTTTTCAAGAACCGCTGCTGCTTTCAGATCCTCCGGCAGTTGACCATCACTGTCATCTGTTTCTTTTTCAAGATTTACCTGAAACCGGTCAGTATCCGCTACCTGAAAATCCTCTTCCGTAATCTTCTGTCCCCAGATTTTTAACAGTTCTCCATTGCTTACATCGCCCTCCCGGACCTCAATCACAAAGAAACACTGTTCCTCTGCCATTCGGTTTAAAAAGCTTCCCAGAATCACACCATCAGCAGCACACAGGAAATGATACGGTTCTTCCACCGTTCCCTCTCCCATATACGGTTCTGCCTCCGCTGTAAGCTCCTGATAAGCTTCTGCCGGCTCTTCCGGCTCCATGGACGGATCCTCCGGTTCCTCGCCCGGATCTTCCGGTATATCCAATCCCGGATCTTCATTGCCGTTATCACTGGACGGTTTTGTATTCTTTAATTTTGTAATTTCCCTGTTTGCTTTCTCTATGTTCAGCTCGATTCCCTGTTTTTCCAGTTTTTTCATTTCCAGATCCAGATTCTCCAGGGTCATATCATACGTGAGCAGATCATCGCCAACCTTTACCGTATCCCCTTCTTTTACATATATTTTCTTTACTTTCTGTGAATCTGCCAGATAAATATTCTGCGATACATCTGAAGTAATATTTCCTGACAGACTGTTGTCAGACCATCCACCGCCACCTGACATGTCACTGACTGATACCACCTTTACCGTACTCTGACTGCTTGTTTTCACCGCATATACAGTCACCCCTCCAAGCAGTAGTACTCCTGCAGCAATAAAAGCCGCAATCCATTTTTTCTTCATGGCTGCTCCTCCTTTTTCATTATGCCGTCGCGGATAATTACTTTTCTCTGTGCTTTCGCTGCAATCTCACTGTCATGGGTGATCATCAATACGCTTACTCCTTCATCGTTCAGGCTCTGAAACAGTTCCATAACCTGTTCTCCGGAAGTACTGTCCAGTGCGCCGGTCGGCTCATCCGCCAGAAGAATCTTCGGCCGGTTAACCAGTGCTCTGGCAATCGCTACTCTCTGTTTTTGCCCACCGGAAAGCTGATTCGGCTGAAAATTCACTCTGTCTTCCAGTCCTACACGGGTCAGTGCCTGCAGTGCCCGTTCCCGCCGCTCTTTTTTCGCAACTCCCGCATAAGTCAGTGGCAGTTCCACATTTTCCAATGCAGTCTGTCTCGACAACAGCTGAAAGTTCTGGAAAACAAACCCAATCTTTTTCAGTCTCAGATCCGACATTTCATTTTCCGTACATTTGCTGATATCCTGCCCGTCCAGAAAAAGCTGGCCGGAAGTCGCCTGATCCAGACATCCTACAATATTCATCAGCGTTGTCTTACCGGAACCGGAAGGTCCCATAATGGCCACATATTCTCCCTGTTCCATCTGGAAATCAATATGTTTCAGAACCGGAATCACCATTTTCCCCTGAATGTAATCTTTGCAGATATCTTTTAACTCAAGAATCACTGTGCATCCTCCGTTCCTCCGATGACATCTTCGCTGCCATCAGCATTTGACTCATTCTGCTGCATCCCGTCTTCTGTGAGATCTTCCTGATTCGTCTCTCCGGAATCCACTCCATCCATATTCTCATCAGAAAGATCGCTGCCGGAATTCTCTTCTTCTGAGTAATCTTCATTTGAAAAGTCCATATCTTCGCCATCCGTCACCGGGTTGCTCTGCCCCATCTGACCGTTACTTCCCGCTGCAGTCTTCATACCTTCTTTTAATCCGTCTTCCGGATAAGTGATCATATCATCTTTACTCAGTCCATCTGCAATTTCATACTGAAAAAGTTCATCATCATGCTGTCCCAGTGTCACAGAACGTTTCTCCAGTTTACCTTTTCCATCGTCAACCCAGACATAGGGGTTGTCCGTATCTGCATCACAGATGAAAGATTCATCCAGCCAGATACCCGCCTTTTCCTCACTCTGTCCGTAATCGGCTTCCACATAAACATGCTGTCCAAGCATCAGCCCCTCAGAAGAATCCAGTTCGATATAGAACGGATAGGAATTGGACTGGGTGGATCCGTCACCACTGCTGAAATAATAGCCATTATTGGAACCGTTGCCCGGATTTTCCTTATCTACCGCACCCATCGTTCCTTTCCAGGTGACAGAATCATCTACTCTGGAATGTACGATTACAGCCTGCCCCGGCGTTACAGATGCGATATTCTGTTCGTTTACCTTACATTTAATTCGAAAATCTCCCATTGCAATTATGGACATGAATGCCTGGCTGTCTCCTGAATAAGAATTACTGTCCTGATTTCCGTTATTGATGGATTTGACTACACCATCAATCTCACTGGTAACCTGACAGTTCTCGATGGAGTCCTGTAATTTCTGAATCTCCACCTGTTTGCTTTTCTTTTCATATTCGCTCTGTTTCAGTTCCATCTGGGCACTCTGGATCTGCATTGTATAGTCAAGCTGTGCATCATTTCCTGCACTCTTTTTTTCCTTTTCCAGTGCAGCAATCTCATTTTGTTTATTTCCGATATTGTTATCGATCCGCTCCAGCTCCAGCTTTGCTTTTTCCAGGTCTTCCTGTGATTTTTCTGTATCATAAGAGAATAGCGGATCTCCCTTGGATACTTCCTGTCCGACTTCCACATAAATATCTTTTACTGTTTTATCCTGACTCTGCTGAATGTCCACCTGTTTCTGTGTTTCTACCACACCGGCAAAGCGATTCACTGCCCCGTTACCACTTCCCGGATTCATCAGATTATCTACGCTGTTTACATATACTACATTTTCCGTACTTCCATCCGATGATTTTCTGCCGAACAATGTCCACGCACCGATTCCGATTACCACAACGGCTGCAACAGCTGCTCCGGTAAGAATAATTTTCTTTTTCTTCATGTCTGCCTCCTGTATCTGATAGGTTCTCATGGTTTCAGTATATCATAGTGCATTCTGCTCTTCCTTACTTTTTCTTTACATTTCTATGGACATTTCCGATAGTTACTGTTCACTCCGTGCCCAGCAACACGCTGCGCGATGCACAGAATTTATGCT
>OGDN01004143.1_pt1 | contig 13568 bp, 10 predicted proteins | sample 1570271 | NCBI WGS metagenome assembly OGDN01 (sample SAMEA4384481, study PRJEB24528) | human gut metagenome | reverse complement strand
AGCGCATTCTCATCCACAAGCTTCCCGGCTTCCTCCCGGTTGACGATCATTCCATCCTCATAGTCACCGCTGTAGAAACGGTCACAAAGCGGACGTACCGACGGACTACACTGGTCTAACACTACATAAGCCTTGCGCTCCAGCGTCTTGGCAATCCGGTAAACTCCTACGGACGCACCAAACGAATCGGCATCGCCGATGGAATGCCCCATCACGACAACACGTTCCTTGCTCTCGATAAGCTCCTTTAATGCATGTGCCTTCACACGCGCCTTTACACGCGTATTACGCTCTGCGGAAACCCGCTTGCCTCCGTAGAACTCCTCGCTCTCACTTCCCTTGATGACCGCCTGGTCACCGCCGCGTCCCAATGCCAGGTCGATTGCCGCCCGGGCATTATTGTAAAGCTCCGTATATGTCTCAGACTCTGTACCGATACCGATACTGATCGTACAGGTCTGATCATTGCCGATGTTGATCGCACGAACCTCCTCGAGAATGGAGAATCTTGTCTCCTTCAGATCCTTCAGATGCTCCTGTTTAAAGACAAACAGAAACTTATCCTTCTCTAACTTCTTGGAGATTGCATCAATCCCCTGCATATACTTGTTGATCTTACGATCGATCAACGCCATCAGAAGTGACTGGCGCACCTCATCAATGCTTGCCACGGTCTCCTCATAGTTATCAATATACAAAAGACCTACCGTCAGCTTCTCTGCTGCGATCGTCTCCTCTAACTGCACCATCTCTGTCTCATCGTATAAAAACATCACAATGATACTCTGATCATCAATAAACTGATCTAACTCCAGACCATCCGAAAAGTCATCTACCAGCGCAGCATCAATCTGACGCAGCACGGCACGGAACGTCTTATCATCTCTGGTCACTCTCAGTACCACATCACCCTGTGCCGCCTCCGGCAGCCGATCCAGTGTGATCTCTGGGAAGATATTGGCAATATTACGTCTGGCTGCCTTCTTATTAACAGCAACGTCCAAAAACTCGTCATTGCCCCACAGAAGGTGTCCCTCTACATTCAGAACAGCAAAAGGAACCGCCATTTCCTTCATCATCTTCATCTGAAGCCGTCCATAACTCTGTGCAAACCGGATCAGATCCTGCTGCAGCTTCTTTCTTCCGGACAGACGCAGCATCATGGCAACGACAAAATAAGCCAGCGTGTAGCCTGCCACACAATATCCGGCTTTTCGATCAACCACATATATATGAATGGTTGCCACCGCCCATAGCAGTGACAGCATCACCGGCCATCTCAGATATGTCTTCAGATTGCCGGTCAGTTTGATTTGATGGTTCATGCTTTAAGACCTCTTCTTCACAATTCCATTAACCGTATAATTATAGCATTTTCCTTATAGGCAGTCAATCTCCGGTCATACTCCGATACGCCCATGACCTGTGCTTCTGCCCGTTATAATAGCCTGCAAGCTCAGAAGCATTATTTACATCGTCCATCGTCCGGATGCCCCACAAGGAAGAATAAGACCGTTGGAGCTTACCGGCAATCCGATCTCCTGTGCCTCAACATGACCGCCAAGCTTTGATACCAAAGCAGTCTCCAGCATATAAGTCAATACCGCCGGCTGAAGTCCGGTAGTATAGGAATTCACCAGGAAGAACAATGGCTCATCGGAAAGAATCTGTGTGCACAGTTCAATGAACGGAAAAATCTTCTCCTCGATCTTCCAGATCTCACCCTTTGGTCCTCTTCCGTAAGATGGCGGATCCATGATAATGCCATCGTAATGATTGCCTCTGCGGATCTCTCTCTCAACAAACTTCACGCAGTCATCCACCAGCCAGCGGATCGGTCTGTCCGATAATCCGGACACCTGTGCATTCTCCTTCGCCCATGTAACCATGCCCTTGGACGCATCCACATGTGTCACACCGGCACCTGCATCGGCTGCTGCCAGTGTCGCTCCACCCGTATATGCAAACAGATTCAGTACCTTAACCGGGCGGTTTGCCTGACGGATCTTGTCCCCGAACCAGTCCCAGTTGACAGCCTGCTCCGGGAAAAGTCCCGTATGCTTGAATTGGAATGGCTGCAGTCGGAACGTCAGATTCTTATAAGAAATCTGCCATGTCTTTGGCAAGTCAAAAAATTCCCACTCACCGCCGCCACGGCTACTTCTATGATAATGTGCATTCAGCTTATGCCATTTCTTATCTCTGCGCGGGGTATCCCATATCACCTGCGGATCCGGGCGCAGCAAAATATAATCGCCCCAGCGTTCCAGCTTCTCGCCCGCTGAAGTATCGATCACTTCATAATCCTTCCAACCATCTGCTATCCACATATTTATTGTCTCCTTATTTGTATATTTTCCGAATGTTGCATTTTAAATTTCAATGATTAATTCTCTGTATTATGCGAAATCATAATGCGAAGCTGCAGTATTGCATATCCGCATCATTGTACTGATTTATACGCTCTTTCCGCACTGTGCGGCAGACGGACATGCCCCGCAGCCGCCGCTGCAGCCTGCCGGTGCCTGTGAAATCTCCTGTGCCGTTCCATCAATGGAGGATACCAGCCCCGCATTATCATAAATCGGCTCCAGACAGCATACAGCCTGTGAAGAAATACCGGCTCCCTCTCCGGTAAATCCAAGACCTTCTTCTGTCGTTGCTTTGACATTGACCTGATTTATCTCAAGTCCGAGCGTCTTTGCAATATTCTCCCGCATCGTATCGATATAATCTCTCATTTTCGGGCGCTGTGCAATGATCGTCGCATCAATATTGCTGATCAGATAACCCTCCTCCTCGATCAGTCCGCCTACATGCTCAAGCAGCTTCACGCTGGAAGCTCCCTCATATGTCGGATCCGTATCCGGAAAATGCTTTCCGATGTCCCCCAGCGCTGCTGCCCCGAGAAGCGCATCCATGATCGCATGCAAAAGCACATCTGCATCCGAATGACCATCCAGTCCCTTTTCATATGGTATCTTTACGCCGCCCATGATCAGGTCACGTCCCTCCACAAGACGGTGAACATCATAACCCATTCCTACTCTCATATAAATATTCATTCCTTTCCCGGCTGTCAGCCCACAAGCTCCAGGCTGCCGACCAAGCATTCCTCATTTCTCTGCTCTGCCACTTTCGAATACGTCACAATCATACCATTCCCACCGGATAAATTCAACAAGGCAGGGATAAAATCAACGCTCCCTGCCTGAAATGCATTCTTTTATTACTGTTATTACTGAAATATTTCATTTCGTTTTCCGGAAAAAGCTGCATGAATAAGAACCTATATCAATTCCATGACAATCTCTAACAGCTCTGACATATAGGAAACCTCTCCTGTTTCAAAACACGAAAGCAGTATATGATCCAGACGGTAATGTTTGTCCAGCGGAGCCATATCGCAGCGTTTCAATACCTCCGCCGCCATATTCACAAAGAGCTGTCTGGCATCTGCTGAGGAATATTCCTCCTCTGTTTTCTGCATCTCCATATAATGACGAGCCGCCACATACTGTACCATAGGAAGAATATCCGAGCGCTGTACAAGACGGCAGCGCTGCTTCTGGCTCTTCTTCATGGTCAACAGCTTTGCATCTCCGCTCTTTGCCTGCTGCACAGATATCCGGAACAGCTTTTCCTTCTGCTGCGCTACCGTCAAAAGCTTGGATACATAATCGTCCGTCATAAAATGGAGCTCCCTGCCCAGAGACTCTGCCTTCCTCGTAAAAGAGATCCTGCGTCCCTTATCTCTCTGATCATCCGTCATCAACACCGCCGCATATAACTCGCGCAGCATCACCGCATTCTTTTCCATCTTGGAATACGCTTGCAGATGAAGCTGTTGTATCATATCCAGTTCATCCTCGGATAGTCCGGGATTCTTCCGGCGACGCTTGTTCTTAATATACTGGACAACCCCTGCATCATAATCCGGCTCGGAATATCCGTGTTCGGCAGACCATTCCGCAAAATCCGTCTCCTCCAGACATTCCTTGAGCTGCTGCCGCATATCCTTCTGTACATAATGAATGATCTTCTCCCGGTACTCTCTGAAAACCTTCAGACTCATCATACTGTAGCCTTTAAACATGACTGAATTTTCCACCATCCACGACAGAAAACGTGCCGGTGTCTTTATTTTATTGATCTGGTACATCTTCCATAAGAGATCGGTATGACTCTTCTGCTCCAGTGCCGCACCCTGATTGACCGCCTGCTCAAACAACCGGATCATATCCTGACATTTGCCAAGACTGAACCCATTGGCCGCACAATACAAATAGATCACTTCCTGATAATCATTGATCTGGACTCCCGGCTCATAGATCCCCTTCCTCAGGCAATCCTGCATCTCTTCTTCCGTATAGCCAAGAAGCAGCGAAAAATCCAAAATCTGTATTCTCTTTGGAAAAACAAGTTCTCCATCGAGACCAAACCATCGGCGCAGAGTCGGTCGCGAAATAAACTTGGTTTTGCCGAGTTTACCGCTTAACTGATGATACGCCTTCTCTCGATATTTATTTCTCTGCTTAGTTTCCATTGCCCGCCAGTCATCCACCGGAATCTGAAAAAGCTTCCTGGTCATATATCCATCAAAGCCATCGAAATGATCTGTCCTATTCTCCTCTGCAAACTGTTTGGCAATACTTCTGGTACTATTTGGATCCGAAGTCATCAAATCCCCCTCCCTCTCTGGCATACTGCTTCCCTTCGTTCTGTGAAGCCCGTATCATCCGTTGATCATATACATAGCAAACAGGAACAACACTCCCGCCGCTGCGATTCCAAAAATAACCGGATACCATTTGCGTTTCCGACGTCTGGCATCCATTCTGTCAAGTTTCCTCTCCATCTGACTCGTCAGCGTACAACTTCTTCCCTGCCTGCCGCCCCATCGAAAAGAACTCACTTTCGTCTCCTGCTGCATCATAACCGGAAAAGCAATCAATGAATCATGATACAGTGCCTGATACAGTTCATCCACACTTTGCAGGCGATCTGCAGACTCGATGACAAGTCCCCGCATTATCAACTTCTCCACTTCGTCATCAAGCGTCACGCCCATCCGGCTCAGTCTCGGGAGTGTATCCTCATAGATCCGTTCCGTCGCATCTAATGGTTTCTCCCCTGTCAGCATGTAATAGATAGTCGCACACAGTCCGTAAACGTCTGTCCACGGGCCTCTCTGTCCATGCTTTTCAAGCTGTTCATACGCAGAGTAGCAGCGTTTGTAGATTGCCAGCTCTTCGTTATCACTAAGCTCACCGGCACTCCACACGGTTCCAAAGTCAATGAGTGTTCCCTTTCCCGAGGTATTGATCATGATATTGTCCGGGCTGATATCCTGATGTACCATATCATTCTCATGAAGTCTGCATAGCGCTTTCATTGGATTCTTAAGGATCTGCCAACAGATTGCCGGGGTCATCCTCCCATTCACGGCAACATAATCTCTGACACTGACTCCCTCCAGATAATCTAACACCAGATATGCTGTTCCATTCTCTTCAAAAAAGCTTCTGGTACGTGTAATTCCATCCAGATCGCCAAACCTCGACAACACCCGCGCTTCCTGCAGGAAATCTCTCTTTCCCTGCCTGAACATCTCCTCCGACTTCGCTGAAACAGGTCTGACAAGATGGGACTGCTCCGACTGACTATACTTCCGACGAACCAATCCCTTCGGGAAAAACTCCTTGATCGTGACCGGTATCATCAGTGTCTTATACAGTCCGATATATGTAATGCCAAAGCCGCCCTCTCCAAGCACCTTTCCGATCAGATACTCTCCATGATCCAAGACACTCCCCAAGGGCAGATGGTACCCTCTGCTCTGATATTTTTTTCTGTCAAAACCACATGCCGGACATCTCCCCTCCTGATCCAGCGGTTTCATACAGCCAAAGCAATATCCATTTTCTCTCACTTTTCCTCACTCATCCCTGATGTATTATGGTAACATTGCATTTTGCGTATGTCAAAATATGGCAAATATGCGTACAATTAAATATATCAGACGGATGGCTGAAAGTGTCTTAATTTTTTATTGTGGATCTTCCCAGGCTTTCCACATACCATTCTTCCCCATCTTTTTCTCTACATCACTCTTAAGAATGCACACTATAAAAGAGCAGACAATTTCTCTGTCTGCCCATCTGCCTATTCATTATAATGTTAAATCTTCTACATTGACACCCATCGAAGATAATTTTGCTGTTGTTGCTTTAATCTGATATTCTAATTCTTCATTCGGTGTATTCTTATTTGCCTTTTTAATGCGCTGTAAATCCGTGTATTTATCAATGAGTACGGCAATCAACTCTTTTTCTGTCATGTCTTCCATCCTTCCACCGCCTTTCCTGATTGTAGTATAGCGGATTTATAATATATTGGCAAGTTACGCAGACTGGCAATATATCTGCATCCTCCCCTGTTTTCTTTACATCAAACCGGATTATTCTTTGCATGGAGTATAACACACCTCATATGTCATGTCGACAGAATCCAGCCCTTTTTCCGCTTTTCTCCGTTCTGCTGTTTTTGCCATGTTTTTTTCGTTACGTTGACAAAATATGCCGCTTTCAAAACGGCTGCTGCCGGGTAGAAAACGATGCCTTTGGCAGTTTTCACCAAGTTCGATGAGAATTTTTTGTATAATTATCTCAAACTGATATGTAATGACTTTTATCAAGAGACAGTCAGGAGTCTGTATTTTTTAAGAGTACAATTCCAAGATAATATCAAATGCTGTAAAATACACATTCATTTCTTTCACTTCTTTTTTGTTGTATTTTTTCACAATCGTATTTCCTATCTTAACAGTCACTTCTTTGTTTTGTCTAAAAAGTTTTTTTACTTTTTCATAGCTTTTATTCTTCCCCGGATCAACATCCGAATCATAAATAGGTGCCGGGTTATATGTATAACCTTTTCCTACAAATCCTCTAAATATTTCTTTTGTCTTTTTTCTCAACTTTATTTTCTGCTTTCCGGAAATAAAATTAAAATTAGAAACACTGTTTTTAAAATTTATTCCACTGTAATAAATTTCAAACGTCCTGCTGTCATCCTGCGTTCCTATACCAATCTTAGGCTTTATATTCGACTCTTTTGATATCCGGGTTTCCATCTTTCTGGAAGAGCAGTACAAATGATATGCCTTGTTTCCATCATCAAATGCTTTGAGCCCTGTTCGTATATACGCTATTATTAATTTCAATGCACCGTTTCGATTTCTTTTGTCGGAATAATGTCTGTTTAATTTTTTCATCATGGCGACATTTTTTTGACTTTTAATCGGCATTTTTTCTTTTAAAAGCATTTCCAGACAGTTTTGCAAAATTAATGCATATGATTTCTGTTTTATTTTGTCTTTATCCAAATTCTTTTCCGACTCAATAAATGTATCATTTATATATTGAAAGGCATTTGAATCCATAATTGTTGAAAAATATTTCTGATATTTTCCCGTTTGATTTTGTTGCTGCTCTTTAAACTTCTGAAAAGGATTTCTTAATTTTTCAACTTCATCCACTACTGTTATATACTTGTATTTTGCAAGATCTTTTCTTACCTTACACATAGCATTATAGAAATCATTAATAACCCCCTCTTCTACCGCAACCGGATCTACCGTCGGTGTCGGTGTTACTGCTTGTGTTGTCTCTGTACCGTTCGTCCCCCTGTTTCCACTTAGCATCGTCGTTTTTGATTGCCCGGCACAGGCAGTCAGACATAAACAACTTATTAATATAACTGATATCATTTTCTTCATTATACACGCTTCCTTTCTTTTATCCCATACTGCATCTTATGAACGACATTTTACCAAACTGATGTCCATACTTGTCTTAATTATTTTCACAAGAAAAAAAAACAGCAGATCAGATCTCACGATCCTTGCTGCTGTGTGATGATTTTGTCTTATAGCTCTCGTTTCTCTTGACGCAATTCCAATAACAAAAAAAGACACCTGTCAAATGACAGATGCCTTTCGGGCAAAAAAATAATAGCGAGAGGGAGATTCGAACTCCCGACACCACGGGTATGAACCGTGTGCTCTAGCCAACTGAGCTATCTCGCCATAAATATGATCGATGAAAGACTCATCGAATGGGACCTACAGGGCTCGAACCTGTGACCCTCTGCTTGTAAGGCAGATGCTCTCCCAGCTGAGCTAAGATCCCATTTGTCTGCGTTGTTCGTTTCACGCGACTTGTATAATATACCAAAATATTTTCTATATGTCAATACCTAATTTTTATTTTTTTCCGGTAATTTTTTCGTCTACTTTACTATAGAACATTCCGGGTAAATCTGCTATGATATTGGAAAAGGTCAGACGACCGCGCAACGAAAGAACGAAGCTGCCCTTCCAGGCAGTATTTTTTCGAATATACATGTTATTGGGGGATATTGTTATGAACAACCGTGCAGTGAATATCAGCAGTCTTGTTATTCTTCTGAGCCTCGTAAGCTTCATCGCCGAGGCATGCCTTTATTATCTGGTCAATTATCATTGGATCAGTATTGTTTTTGCTGTGATCTTTTCAGTTGGATTGTCGCATTTTTGTCTGGAGTCCTCACTCAATTATGGTTACAGCTTTCTTCATGCGGCTTTTATGGTGACGATCACCTTTATCTTTTCCACAGTGATCTATCTGATCCAGCCGAATCAGTGGATCCATTATGACTTTTCCATGGTGGTGCTTGTTCTGGTAAACTGGCTGGTACCGTTTCTTTATTCGAATATCCGCGATATGCTCGACCGCGGACCACGATTTGACGGATTTCATCTGTTCTTCCGTAGAATGAGCATTTTGTTTATTGTGTTTTTCCTGTTTGTGCTGATCAAGCAGTATTTCCTGACTCCGATCACACCACCATATCAGGAGCTGCCGTTTGGCGCACACAATTTTATCCCGATGATGACAACCGCATCCTATATTGAGTTTGCACTGAAGAGCCATGTTTCACTTGCTCCGCTTTTCTGCTATATCGGTGAGATGGTTGCCATCGGCATTCCGATCGGCTTTTTTGTACGCATTTACGGTGCACGCCTTCCATTTGTCCTGCGTCTGCTTATATATGTAGGAATTCCTGTGATCCTGGAGCTTTTACAAGATCTTGCCGGCAGGGGCTGGGGTGACATTGACGATGTTACGATGAGCCTTTTCGGTATTCTGATCGGTGTGATCCTGTTTTATCTGTTGAATGGACTTTCTCAGTCTGTCTCCAACCGTGAGTACATGATGAGCCGCAGCCAGACATCGAATTATTTTTCATAAGCCGTGAAGCATTACAAATGATTTTACAATAATTTATCGGCGTTACGAACAGCCTCCGCGAAAGCTTTGATCTTTTCGGGGGCTTTTCCTTTGCCCTGATCACTCTCCACGCCGGAGCTTACATCTACGCCATAAGGCTGCAGGGAGCGAATGGCATCTCCAACATTTTCCGGATTCAGACCTCCTGCCAGCAGATATGGTTTCCCATCCTCCGAAAGGCTTGGGAGGCTGCTCCAGTCAAAGGTTTCTCCGCTGCCCGGCTTTACCGCATCAAAAACATATCCGGCACATTTTTCTTCCTGTTCAAAGATCTCCCACTCCTGCATATTGTCCACATTAAATGCACGCAGAAACGGAACGTGCAGCGCCTCCACTACCTCTGACAGCACTGTCCCATGTATCTGGATCAGGTCAAATCCGGCTTTCTCAAGCTGTCGGATCTGATCTGTGTCCGGCGACACGACAACCGCCACCGACTTTATCTCATCCGGCAATGCCTGTATGATCTTCTCTGCCTGCGTAACACTGATATTTCGTTTGCTTTTCGGAAAGAAAAGCACCATCCCCGCATAATCCGCCTGCACCTCAGAAACCCATTCCGCCTCCTGACATGTCGTCAGTCCACATATCTTAAACTTTGTCATCGATTTTCTCCTTATATCCTTCCAAATAGCGATCCGCTGCATCAATCAGAATCAAAATCCCCTTTACCCCAACATCAACCATAAATTACTATCTTCTTTTAAAATTACATCAATTAAATAAAGTTTACTGCTATCCGGCACAAAAAGCAAACCGGAATCACAGTAAACTTTCCTTTAAAAATGATCACAAATTTGTAACACAAAGAATCTTGCTGACTTGCATAGAATTGATAAACAACAAAATCATAAAGCATAATGTGCGGCAGATGCAAAGCGGCTACTCACGATTCTTAAGCACCTCCGCCGGTGTGATTTTATTCAGCCTGCGCACCAGAAAGAAGTTGATCACCGCATACAGCAGAAGAATGCTCACATACAGACCGATATACAATACCGGTGGGAAATAAAGATTCATTCCGCTGGCAATATTGCTGACCATCAACGGGTAAAGACTGTCCATCACAATCTTTGACAGAGGAATGCAGATCAGCGCACCTACTGCCACAATGCCGAAATTGCTGTTAAGGTACAGCCTGCGGATTTCTCCGGTACGATAACCAAATATCTTGATCAGAGAAATGCCAAAGCCGGAGCGGTCGATCATCACCTTCATCATCAAATACATAACCACACAAAAGATCAACGCTGACATGGTTGTAAGCATATATACCATCGACATCATCATATCGACAAAGATACCTGCGGTTTCCTCCACCTCTTTCTTACTCAGTGTGCCGTAAAGTCTTCCTGTCGGTATATTTAACTTATGATCGGCAAATACAACGTTATAATAATCGTCATCCTCTCCAAACAGATCACGCATACTGTCAATGTCCATAAAAACGTACAGTCCCGGCGAATACTGTGTGACTCCATCCACTGTAAACGCATAATCTCTTTCCTCATCCTCATCATTTAGCACGATCTGATCCCCCTTGGAAAGACCAAATTTCTGTGCTGCCGCAGAAGAAATAATGACGCGGCTCATACTCTTTTTCACATCGGCATCAAAAAAGGAATTGTCCTTGGTAAGTCCCATTACCGTGACATCCAGATTATAACCAAACCGTTCCTTCTTCAGCGTTCTGGCAAATGCTTCCTCTCCATCATCCGGAGCGTTCTTCGTCGGATATTTGTAGGTATACATATATTCAAACCGGGTGTCCGCTTTATTGTCTTTTCGGATATTATCGCACATCACAAAGCAGTCAAGGCTGAGCATGCAGATCAACAGTGAGATAAATAATCCAAAGATTACCGTCAGACTGGTACGGATTTCCCGCAGAAGCTGGCGAACACAAAATCTTGATACAAAGCCCATCTTTCCAAGATTAACACGTCCGAATCTCCCCTGCTTCTGTTCCTTGCGCATCAGCTTGAGTGCCGGCTGTGCCAGTTTCCTGCGGATCACAAGCCAGTTGACGATAACTGCAGCCAGTGCCGGCATGACAAGTCCATACACCAGAAGATAAACCGGATAAACATTCGGCACCTCCGGAAACGAAAAATAATTATACGTGTCTGCCATCTGCTGTCTGACACCGATCGGAGAAAACCCGATCGCCGTTCCGATCGCTCCCGAAATCGAAGTGACGCAGATTGGAAGCATCAGATAATGAAGGATCAGATCCTTTCCGGTCACTCCCATCGCATAGAGAGCACCGATCACTCCGCTCTCCGCCTCGATCGTATGTACCACAAAGACCGAGATCACATAGGTAAATAAAATCATAATGATCACACCTGCGACAAGACCACCCATTTTATTGATGATCTGATCATCTGTCGTTGCACCAATCCTCATATTCTCTTCTGCTGTGACAAATTCCGTCATATTGCTCAGAGAAATATTAAAATACTGATCCATCAGCTTGTCGGTTCCCTTTTTGAGCTTACTGACACCATCTGATAACTTCGAAGCTCCCTCAGCGGCATCCCCGACACCATCTGTATATTGTACTACCCCATCCTTATAGCTTTTTAACATAGTTAACTGATCCGACAGCGAACCGATCGACAGCTTCACAATGGCATTTTTACTGTTTTCATTCTTTAAATGCTCTAATATGCTCTCGAAATTATCCTCGGTCAGATCTTCCTTCAGACCATATGCCTTCAGTGCCGAAGACGCCTCCTTTAAATACGCCTCAAGGATACTTCCGCTGGCATTCTGAAGCTTTTTGTTGTTTGCTGAAAGTTCATTAAGTCCATCGGAAAGCTCTGTGGAACCGTTGACAAGCTTATTGATTCCCTTTGTCAGCTTATCCTTCTGTCCACCTGTCTGATCCCAGTATTTTTTGAACCATTTGTCCGAAATCTCACTGCTGTCAATGGTCTGATCCTTCAGCCATTCCTTAATCTTCTTGTCTGTGATATCTTCCTTTTTGATGTACGAATAATTGTACACCTCCGTTTGTGCACTTTTCCCCTGCTCACGCATCCGGTCATACTTTTCTGCCGTCACAAAAGCAAGGCCAAACTGCTTGCTTCCGACAGTGCTGTCCGACAGATTGTGATACGGTGCATTGTAATCCGGAACGCATCCGATACCGGTCACGGTAAGCTTCTCCCCGCCGATCGTCACAGTATCCCCAACCTTGATATCATGCTCTTCGCAGTATCTCTGCTCCAGCATGACCTCATCCGAAGACTCCGCTTTTCTTCCGTTCCGGATAACTGCCAGATTGATCTTCTCACGGTTCTCAAACAATCTGAGAATACTGTTGTCCTTCATCTCATAATCCATATAGAAGCTTTCCTGCAGCTCTACACCCTTGCCGGTCAGCTCCTTTCGTTCTGAAGTCGTGAGCGGCACAAATACGGAAAACTCTCCATCCTCAACCCGGTGTTCACGGTCGGACTTTTCTCCGCCCTGCATGATCGTCTCCGCCGCTCCTACCAGCGAGATCACCAGATACATACTCATAATGATCAGAACCGCCAGTGCCAGATAACGAAATTTATTCTCACGTAAATCCCGAAGGATTCTTTTTCTCAATACTTTTTGCATTACAAATCCTCCAATTCTGCTGCCGGTACTCTCGTTTCATTATAATATTCCCTGCTGATCTGTCCGTCCTTGATCCGAATCACCTTATGAACCATATCTTTGATCGAATTATTATGCGTCACGATCAGCATCGTTGTTCCGTACTTTTCATTGATCGTCTCCAAAAGCACAAGAATATCTCTGGAAGTTTTGGAGTCGAGTGCTCCGGTCGGCTCGTCGCAGAGCAGAAGCTTTGGGTTTTTGATCAGTGCCCGGGCAATTGCGCAGCGCTGCTGCTGTCCACCGGAAAGCTGGGACGGAAACTTGTTCTGGTGAGCCGTAAGTCCCAGTGTTTCCAGCAGTTCATCCATATCAAGCGGATCCTTTGTCAGATATTCACAGACCTGGATATTCTCGCGGACCGTCAGATTCGGAACCAGATTATAGAACTGGAAAATATAGCCCAGATTGTCTCTGCGGTATTCAGACAATTGTGTCTGATTGAGTCCTGCGATCTCCTTGCCATCCACGATCACAGAACCGCTGTCAATCGTATCAAGCCCTCCGACACAGTTAAGAAACGTTGATTTACCCTATCCTGTCAAGTAATATCCAAAAAAAATTGTCGATTTTTGCAATTAA
>OGDN01004140.1_pt1 | contig 13581 bp, 11 predicted proteins | sample 1570271 | NCBI WGS metagenome assembly OGDN01 (sample SAMEA4384481, study PRJEB24528) | human gut metagenome | reverse complement strand
TCTGTCCTTCTGTGATATATCCGGTAAGGTCAGGGATCGGATGTGTAATATCATCATTCGGCATGGTCAGGATCGGAAGCTGTGTTACGGAACCATTTGCCCCGTCCACAATACCGGCACGTTCATAGATCGTTGCCAGTTCACTGTATAAATATCCCGGATATCCTTTTCTTGACGGAATCTCGCCACGGGAAGAAGACACTTCACGCATGGCTTCCGCAAAAGAAGTCATATCCGTCAGGATAACCAGAATGTGCATATTTTTCTCAAATGCCAGATATTCCGCTACCGTCAGCGCAACCTTCGGCGTGATCAGACGCTCCACCACCGGATCATTTGCCAGATTCAGGAACATACACACATGATCTGCCACACCGCTTTCCTCGAATGTCTTACGGAAGAATTCCGCCACATCGTGCTTCACACCCATTGCTCCGAATACAACTGCGAACTGTTCATCCGAATTGTCTCCAAGTGAAGCCTGCTTTACGATCTGTGCCGCGAGCTGGTCATGCGGCAATCCGTTTCCCGAGAATATCGGAAGCTTCTGCCCGCGGATCAGTGTCGTCAGACCGTCAATCGCCGAGATTCCGGTACGGATATAGTTTCGTGGATACTCCCGTCTGACAGGATTCAACGGAAGTCCGTTTACATCCCTTTTTTCTGCATCTGCAATCGGACCAAGTCCATCGATCGCTTCTCCGATTCCGTTAAATGTACGTCCCAGCATTTCCTCCGATACAGTAACTTCCATCGGATGTCCCGTAAGTCTTGTATGGGTATTATCCAGTGACATATTTTCTGTCCCTTCAAATACCTGGATCACAGCCTTGTCTTCATCCAGCTCCACGATACGCCCCATTTTCCTCGTATTATGATCTACAATAAATTCTACGATCTCATCGTAAAATGCATTTTCCACGCCTTCCAGTACGACGAGAGGGCCATTTATACTGCTCAGTCCAAGATATTCTATTGCCATCTTACGTCCCTCCCTTTACGCATTCTTCTCGATGACGCGGTTATAGAAGTCATCAATGTCTAATTTATACAGATCCAGTAACTGCAGGTTGTCATTCGGCACATCATACTTGATCGCAATGACCTTTTCAAATATACCTTCCGCCTTCAGTACCGACATCGGCATTCCCATTGCCACCAGTTTCCTGCTGGTCTTATACAGATACAGGATCACGTCCATCATCTTGAACTGCTTCTCCAGCGATACGCACGTATCATCCTTATGAAATGCATTCTGCTGCAGGAATCCCAGACGGATCACCTTTGCGATCTCCAGGATCAGTTTCTGATCATCCGGAAGCACATCCCCGCCGATCAGTTTTACAATCTCCATCAGACTGCTCTCCTGGTTCAGGATCGCCATCAGACGGTTCCTGTAATCAACAAATTTCGGCGACACATGATCCGAATACCAGCCGCTTAAGTCATTCAGATATTCACTGTAACTCGTCAGCCAGTGGATCGCAGGGAAATGTCTCGCATACGCCAGGGATTTATCCAGTCCCCAGAAGCAGCGCACAAAACGCTTCGTATTCTGCGTAACCGGCTCGGAGAAATCTCCCCCCTGCGGAGACACCGCTCCGATGATAGAGACAGATCCGGTTGCACCATTTAATGTCTGCATCATGCCGGCTCTTTCATAGAATGCCGACAGTCTCGATGCCAGATATGCCGGGAACCCTTCCTCCGCCGGCATCTCTTCCAGTCGTCCGGACAGCTCACGCAGTGCCTCTGCCCATCGGGATGTCGAGTCCGCCATGATCGCCACATCATAACCCATGTCACGGTAATATTCCGCCAGTGTAAGTCCGGTGTAAATGGATGCCTCGCGGGCAGCCACCGGCATGTTCGAGGTATTGGCGATCAGCGTCGTTCTGTCCATCAAAGGATTTCCTGATTTCGGATCGACCAGCTCCGAAAACTCTTCCAGAACCTGCGTCATCTCATTTCCACGCTCGCCACATCCAATATATATGATAATATCCGCATCCGACCATTTTGCGATCTGATGCTGGGTCATCGTCTTACCCGTTCCGAATCCTCCCGGGATTGCAGCCGTTCCACCTTTTGCAATCGGGAACATCGTATCCAGAATTCGCTGTCCTGTTACCAGCGGCACACTTGCCGGGAATCTCCGGCTCACCGGTCTCGGTACACGGATCGGCCAGTGCTGTGTCATCGAAAGTTCTCGTTTTTCTCCATTGAACAGTTCAATCGTAACCAGCGTCTCATCAATCGTATATTCACCATCCGGAACCACAGATATAACAGTTCCTTCCACTCCCGGAGGAACCATACATTTGTGCACGATAGCCCGCGTCTCCGGCACTTCCGCAATGATCGTTCCACCCTGTACCATATCGCCTTCCGCCACTGTGATATGCGTCTCCCAGAGCTTCTGGCAATCCAGTGCATCCACACTGACACCACGGGTGATAAATGCCCCGCCCTTGTCAGCGATCCGCTCCAGCGGTCTCTCAATACCGTCAAAGATATTATTCAGGATACCGGGTGCCAGCGTAACCGACACTGCCGCTCCCGTACCTTCCACAAGTTCTCCCGGATGCAGTCCGGAAGTCTCCTCATACACCTGTACCGTCGTCCGGTCCTTATCCAGGGAAATAACTTCGCCAACCAGCTTTTCCTCTCCCACATGGACCATTTCCGACATCTTAAAATCCGTCTTCCCTTTCAGGTAAATGACCGGGCCGTTGATGCCATATATCTTTTCTGTCTTTCCGCTACTCACCCTTTACACCTCCCCGGAACCGGAATTTCTGGTATTCATTTTCCAGTGCCCCTTTGAATGCATAATCCACCAGAACATTCTTCTCAGGCACAACCGCACGCACACCGCCGATGAAATCCACTTTGCTGATCGTCAGCGTCATTCCCGTGCGCTCCTCCAGATATGTCTTCTTATCTGCATCGGACGGATTGATATAGATCGTCATCGCCATCCCGGATGCAAACTGTGCTGCTTTCTCTATATAACGGATCAGAACCTCTTTATACTCTTCTGTTCTCATAAATGCCAGAAGCTTTAACTGTACTTCTTCGAACAGTTCTGTCTTAAGTTCTGTCTGTATCTTACCCATCTCACGTTTTAATTCAAGCTGCGCCTTTGACATCGCCATATTCAGCTGCTGTTTTGCAGTCACACTCTCCGCACGCACTCTCGTCTCCGACTGCCGTCTGGCTTCGATCTGGTGCTGCTCGAACACACTTCTCAGCGCATCCTCATGCTGCTTTATGATCGCATTCGCCTCCGCTCTTGCCTCTTCCATCGCTGCCGTGCGGATATGCGTGATCTTTTCTTCGTTTGTCAAATGTGCCACCTTCTTCCTGTCTATAATTTCAACCCTATCGCTTCATTTACATACGACGTGATAAAATCTTTCTTACGTCCGGTCCCGTGTCTGTCAGGAATCTCGATCAGAAGCGGCATTGTCCGCTCCAGCTTGATCTCGTCAATCAGGTCCGGGAATTCTCTTCCGAATTTCTCCGTCAACAGAATCACACCTACATCTTTATCCTCCATGGCATTCTCGATTGCACACCGGAGTTCTTCTCTTTCATGTACCACGATTCCGTCTACCCCTGCGAGACGCATTCCTGTCAGAGTATCGATATTATCACTGATCAGATACATCTTCATCTTACAATTTACCCAAGATCATGAAGGAGATGATCAGTCCGTACAGACACACACCTTCTGCAAGACCTACGAAGATCAGTGACTTACCAAGTGCACTGGAATCTTCACTAATTGCACCCAGAGCCGCACTTGCTGCACTTGCAACGGCGATACCACCGCCGACGCAGGAAAGACCGGTTGAAAGTGCTGCTGCCAGGTATCCGAATCCTGTTGCGTTCGACGCCGTATTGCCGGCTGCTTCCGCTGCCTGTACCGGATCTCCCGCAAAAAGCATGATCCCTGCGATCAGAACAGTGCTGAAGAAAAAGAATATATTTGTGCCGATAGCCCTCTTATAACGCTTCTTCGTCCTCTGTCCGATCAGAAAATATCCAAATGGAATTACAATACTCAGCAACAATGTTACAACGAATAATACTCTAACTGTCAGGCTCATATTTTTGTCCTCCTGTAAATATATCTTTGAATTTTATTACTTTCTGTCACTCTGACTGTGGAACGGCTTAAATTCCCGTCCGGTTCCTTTATAGAAACGGCTGAACATCTCATAGTATTCCAGACGCAGTACCTGGATACCGACGACCAGCCCTTCCAGTCCGCACACCAGCACATTTCCAAGCACGAACACGATCCAGTTCGTATGCCCCGCACTTGCGCCCGATAACATCAGCACAACCTCCATCATCGCCGCATGACTGACGGCAAATGCACCGATACGCACATAAGAAATGGTATTGGAAAAATAACTCAGCATCGTCTCGAACAGTTCGAAGAACGCCTGCACGAAGAACATCACCTTTCCCTCTTCCATCTTCTTATGCTGCTTTGTCACCAGATTGCCCAACGGTTCCTTGAATACGAACAAGAGCACCGGAACCCCCAGGAAAATTACCATCATGATATTACCCGGAACCTTATGTCCCGTCATATAAAGCACGATCGTCAGCACCAGGAATCCATAGAACACCAGCCCTGCGATTCCGTTGTGGGAAAATAACATATTTTCCAGATCATGACTCTTAACTGCGTTGATCACGTTAAAGATCATCACCAGGATATTCAGTCCCATACCAAATGCAATAGCTACCACGAATACCGTATTGAGCTGTCCGATAAACGGCAGGTTCGTCATCGCATCCACAGGTCTTAACCAGCGTGCCTGTATCACATCTTCAAATCCGAAGATACTTCCGAACATGAATCCAAAAAATGTCGAGAACAGTCCCGCAATGGATATGATCCCTGCCAGGTTGATCTTTTTGATCAGATACAAAAGCCCGCCGAATACGAACAGACATAAGCCCTGCCCGACATCCCCGAACATCGCACCGAAGATAAATGTATACGTCAGTGCCACAAACATCGTCGGATCTATCTCATCATTTGCCGGAAGTCCGTACATCCGTATGAACATCTCGAATGGCTTGAAGAATCTTGGATTCTTAAGCTTCGTCGGCGGTTCTCCGAAAAACTTCTCCTTATCTTCTTCTACAACAACGAATACCTTATCATCGTTCTTCGATTCCGCCAGGAATTTTTTCACATCTTCTTCACCCATCCAGCCACACAGGATGTAATAATCTTCTTTATTATCTCCCTCTTCGATCCTTGCCGCCAGCTTACGTACATCAAAGTTTGTAGACAGTTCTTCCAGACGCCTTTTCGCACCACGGAGCTTTGCGGCATTCTTCGCCATCAGCTCCCTGATCTGTTTTTCTATCTCTGCAATCTCTTTTTGCTTTTCTTCGATTGCCTTTTCAAGCTCTTCACAGGCCTGCTCCGGTGTTCCTATGTACTCGGACGGAATTGCAATCCTTTCAAAATGCAAAGAATTGAATACCGAATCTACTTTACTGGAATCTGCATTCGATACGAAATAACATCCGTACACATAATTTTCATTCCTTATACCTTCGATAAATACCGCATTCAAATCATCAAACAAATATTTCTCCAGACGTTTGTAATAATTCACATCCACCCGGCCGAAACGTACTTTCATGTATTTGTACTTCAGTGATTTCTGTATATCCAGTTCCAATGTCCGGAACGGCTCCATGATCAGAAGCTTTTCTTTGTATTCCTCTACCTGTTTCTTCGTTAACTCTTTCTTTTCCACAAGATCCAGATAGTCATGATTGACATCCCGGATCAGACTCAGCATATCATCCTGATTCATCACTGCATCGATTCGCTGGTCTTCATCAGATAACAGTGCGTTGAACTGTTCTGCCTTCGCAAGCGGCTCTTTGTATGGATTGACTTCCACAAAAGGCTGCAGGTTGTCGGTCGTCTTAAGCTCCGCCGCCGCATTTTCAAGCTGCATCTCATATTTGGACAGATACACCTCGCAGACACGGTCGATGTCATTCTTCGGTCCGCTGATGCTTAAGAACTTCATCTTAACAATCATTGATTCACACCTCCTAAGTATCCTAATGTCTCTCCCTTCGTCAAACCGTAACGGATACACTCAAGGGCTGTCGTTAGTTTATAGATTTCTTCTTCTTTCAGGAACAGATACGTATTGACGATCGCGATCGAATACGGATCATTCCTTTTATCGGTCAGGTACAATTTCCGCAGACAGTCACGGTACATCTGTTCCAGTGTCTTATCTGCCTGCATATAATCATACTTTCCCGCATAGTACGTTTTTCCCACTTCAGTTTCGAACTGTTCCAGTGTAGGAGTCTCTACCAGGCTCTTGAACTCTTCCACACGAACCCGGTAATGAATCGGGATCGTCATCGAATAAATGTCCGGCGGAAGCATATGATAATACTTCTTCGCACGGTAGATCCACTGTAGATTCAGAAGGTCGATCTTCGTTCCGTAATCTTTTAAAAATATCTTCTGTTCATGTCCTTTCAGAACCCTTTTTCCCTTTTTCCACATGGTGGAAAAATAATACAGATCCAGTGCCAGATCATAATCAAAAAGCGTTCCCGCTCCGGAATCTTTAATTCTGGCAAGTGCATCATAATACTCCGTATCCCGTAAGTTATCCACAAGCTCATCAATATTTTTCGAAGTTATCAACCGGTCAATGGAAATCTGTGAATATCTGTCAAAAAACTCTTTCTTATATTCCAGGTCAAACGGCTTGTCATAATGATTGAACACAATTCTCAGACAATAATTGATCAGATCAATCTCATAACGTTTCCAGTATAATTTTAAGAATGTTTTCTGTTTCATTCCGGCAAAACGGAAGAGTCTCGAATAATCATCGAACAGAGACTGATACAGGATCTTCTCCACATTTCCCCTGTGATACAGAGAAATATCCATCCGGTTCACATAAGGTGCATATGCCGTCTTGTCTTTCAGATATTCAATTGCTTCCGTTACTGTCCCAAGTCCGGCAATTGTGTCATAATCCTCCGTTGCCAAAAGCTTTGCCGACATTGCACGTACCTTTGTCGTAATCCCACTGTAAGCCATCACATTTCCCATACACTACACCTCGATCATATGTCTTACGATTTCCTCTGCATAAATCTCGTGATTTTCTTCATATTCCTGCTTCAGCGCATCAATTGCAGTCTGGTTTTTCTTCCGTTCCCGGTCCAGGACCTTCTCTACTTCCTGCTGCGACTTTTCTTTTATCTTCTCCAGTTTTTTCTGTGTCTCTTTTTCCAGATCCCGGTCAAATTGATCTCTTTCTTCCTGTATCTGTCTTTCAATTTCACTCTTCTGCTGTCTGGCATGCTCTACGATCGTCTCCGCCGTCGTCTCTACTTCAGCCAATTTTTCAATTACAGAGTTCATAAGCCGCCCTCCTTTTCGCATATTTCACAATAAATAATTGTTATTTTTTTATCCATGTTATAATAATACACCTATTTTTTTAAATTACCACAATTATTTTGTATATATTGTATTATTTCTTCTCAATTCTTCTGACAATTTCTGCTTCCATTGACTTTTTCCTGCACAGACGCTAAACTAAGAACGATTTGCAAATCCAGTGATTATAAGGAGGAATACACGTATGCGTCTTAGAAATATACCACGTGCAGAGAGCGTTCTCGAAGCCTGCAAAGAAGTTGTGAAAGATCCGGAAAGCTTACGCGGAGACTGGAACCAGACGTTTAAAAAAGAGCAGCCCCTGCATATCGAGATCGGCATGGGAAAAGGTCAGTTTCTTCTGACCCTGGCAGCCAAAAACCCACAAATTAACTACATCGGCATTGAGCGTTATTCCAGCGTTCTGCTGCGTGCCGTTGAGAAATTTCAGGAACTGGAAGCAGAGGGGAAAGCTCCTGCCAACATCCGGTTCATCTGTATGGATGCAAATGACCTGCCAACCGTATTCGCCCCGGCAGAAGTATCACGTATCTACCTGAACTTCTCCGATCCGTGGCCGAAAGCCCGCCATGCAAGAAGAAGACTGACTTCCAATGAATTCTTCAAGCTTTATGACCAAATCCTGACCGCAGATGGAACGGTAGAATTCAAGACCGACAACCGGCCGCTCTTTGACTTTTCAGTAGAAGAACTTGAAACTTCCGAACTTTTCGTTCTGGATCAGCTATCCTATGATCTTCATAACGACAGTACGATGAATCAGGGCAATATTATGACTGAATATGAAGCCAAGTTCTCTTCTATGGGCAATCCGATCTGTAAACTGATCGCAAAGCGCAGATAACATGCTGCAATATCCGGACTTATATACCGATCCTGTCTGCCTGCACTTCTTCCCTTTCCTTTCATATATTAATAGAGAGCATATCTTATGCTCCTGTTTCTCATGGAAAGGGTGGAAGCTTATGTTACATCTGACGACACAGAACTTTGATATCTGCCGGATGAACCACTGGCAGTTTTCTTCCGATACACCGGCAAAGGCTGGACCGGAGCATCCCACACTGGCTGTAGTCATGTTCTACGCTGTCTGGTGTGGAAAATGTGCAATGATGCGCCCTGTCATAGAAGATCTGGAAAAGAAATATCAGAAGAAATATTTCGGCAGCATCTGCTTTTTTGAAGTAGAGACCTCTGAATCCGCACTTCTTGCTGCGCAATATCAGACCGCTCTTCTTCCGGCATTTCTCATTTTCAAAGACCGGGAACTGATCGCCACCATGCAGGGAATGATACCGCAAAAGGAGCTGGACTCACGCCTGCAGAAGTTGTTGACTGTGCAGATGCGGACGCAATCTACAGAAAATCTTTAGAAATAGTTAATTTATATTTTCTAGGAAAACACACTGTTTTATGTTATATTAAAAAAGTAACAGGGATAAAAATATTTAATAAAAAGGGGGCATGGTGAACACACCACGCATTATGAAAAAATTAAAAAGAGCATTACCAGTTGCCATGGCAATCGTACTTGGATCTACTGCGGCACCACTGGTTGTAAGAGCAGATTCATCCAAAGTTGTAACACTTGGCGCCAATCTGACTGATTCACAGAAGAATTCTATGTATGAGTATTTCGGAACTTCATCTGATAAAGCAGAAGTCATCGAAGTTACCAATGCAGACGAAAGAAAATATCTGGAAGGAGTCGCTCCCGACGAACAAATCGGTACCCGTACCTACAGCTGTTCTTATGTAGAACCGACCACAAGCGGCGGAATCCAGGTAAAGGTTTCCAACTTAACTTATGTTACAAGCTCTATGATCTCCAGTACACTTCTGACATCCGGTGTTGAAAACTGTAATGTCGTTGCCGCTTCTCCGATCGAAGTATCCGGAACCGGTGCACTGACAGGTATCATGATGGCTTATGAGAAAGCCACCGGAACAACTCTGAATGACGATCAGAAAGCAGCTGCGACCAATGAACTTGTCACCACAGGAGACCTGGCCAATGACATCGGCCAGGACAAAGCGGAAAATGTCATGAACGATGTTAAAAAAGATGTGATCGAGGGCGGATTAACGGATGCAGATGACATTCAGAATGCAGTTGAAAACGCTGCCAAGGATAACAACGTCACGCTGACACAGGAACAGATCGACAAGATCTCCGATCTGATGAAAAACATTTCCCAGTATGACTATGATGTCAAAGCTCTGAAGAATACATTAGATAACATTGACGGAAAGAGTGGCGGATTCTTCTCCAACCTCTGGAGTTCTATCAAAGGTATCTTCGGCGGCAATGACAGTTCCGATGGTGGAATCATTAACGGCACGGATGACAGCGCACTCGGTGATGATGTCGTAACTAACAGTACACTGGATTCTTCCGACAATTCTTCCAACAGCACAGACAGTTCAGATGCCGCTTCGGATGATACTTCGGATGACAACAGTGATGACAGCGGATTCTGGGGCAAGATCAAGAATTTCTTCAAAGATCTGTTCGGTGGAAGCAATTCTAAGAAAGACGACACAGACAAGAGTAACGATGATGCCATTACAGAAGATAACTCTGATAACACTGATGAGCCGTCTGGCGACACACAGAACGATTCTCTGAACAACGATGCTGATTCTTCAGATGACAGCACAACAGACAACTCTGCTGATGATTCTTCATTGAATGACAGTACAGATAACCAGTCTGATAACCAGAGCAACACACAAAACAGTAGTGAATCCGATGCCTCTGGTTCCGATACTTCTGATTCCTCAGCCGACAGTTCTTCCAACTAAATACAGTCATTAATAAAGATGTATAGTAAAACGAAAAATGCCGGGAAGTTTCAACACTTCCCGGCATTTTTATCCGCAGGCATCAAAGTTTTTTGCCACTGACTTCATATAATTAAAACTCGAATACAGCAACTCCGTAAGGCGGCAATTTGTATGCGAATGAATACGGTCTTCCATCACATTCTTTCTTCTCCGCTTTGTATATCTTCTTACGATCTGCTCCGGTTCCGCCGTATTTCTCCTCATCACTGTTCAGGATCAGTTTATACTGTTTCTTTCTCGGCACTCCGACTCTGTAATCATCTCTTGCCATCGGCGTAAAGTTGCAGACGAACAACAGATTCTTCTTTGCACCTTTCGAATGTCTCATAAAACTGTAGATACTTCTGTATCCGTCATCCGCATTGATCCATTCGAATCCTTCCCAGCTCTGATCCATCTCATACATTGCCTTATGCCTCTTATACAGGTGTAAGAGGTCTTTTACCCACATCTTCATCTGCTGATGTTCCGGTTCGGCCAGCAGGAACCAGTCCAGTTCCCGTTCTTCACTCCATTCACGAAGCTGTGCAAATTCCTGTCCCATAAACAGAAGTTTCTTTCCTGCGTGTCCCATCATAAATGCATATCCGGCTTTCAGATTCGCATATTTATCAAATCCCAGTCCCGGCATCTTATTCAGCATCGAACACTTGAGATGTACCACCTCATCATGCGACAATACCAGAATATAATTCTCACTGTATGCATAACTCATGGCAAATGTCATCAGATGATGGTTATCCTTTCGGAAATATGGATCCAGTTTCATATATTCTGTGAAGTCATGCATCCATCCCATATTCCACTTCAGACTGAATCCCAATCCACCTTCTTCTACATCTCCGGTAACCTGCGGCCATGCCGTAGATTCCTCTGCGATCATAAGTGCTCCCGGGTTTCTTCCAAGTACAACAGAATTCAGATGTCTGAAGAAATCGATCGCCTCCAGGTTCTTATTCTCGCCATATTTGTTTGCAACCCATTCTCCGTCCTTCCGTCCGTAATCCAGATACAGCATCGAAGCAACCGCATCCACACGCAATCCGTCTATATGGAACTTTTCAACCCAGAATAACGCATTTGAGATCAGGAAGTTCCTTACTTCATTCTTTCCAAAATCAAATACTTTCGTTCCCCAGTCCGGATGTTCTCCCAATCTTGGATCTGCATATTCGTACGTCGGTGTTCCGTCAAAATCTGCCAGTCCGTGTGCATCCTTCGGGAAATGTGCCGGTACCCAGTCGAGAATGATACCGATTTTATTTCTATGCAGATAATTGATCATCCATGCAAAATCTTCCGGCGACCCATATCTGGATGTCGGTGCATAGTATCCGGTCACCTGATATCCCCAGGATCCGTCAAACGGATGCTCGGCAATTCCCATCAGTTCCACATGTGTGTAACCCATTTCTTTTATGTATTTGGTAATTGCCCTGGCAAATTCTCTATATGTATAGAATCCTTCATCTTCCCTTCCCGGATGACGCATCCAGGAACCAATGTGTGCCTCATAGACAGACATTGGCTCGTGCTTATGATTCCAGGTCTTTCTACGTGTCATCCACTCTGTATCTGTCCATTTGATATTCTCAATATCTGCGACCCTGGATGCTGTTCCCGGTCTTAACTCCGCATAATTGGCATATGGATCTGCCTTAAATATCTGTTCTCCCGAATAAGTCTCGATACAATATTTATACATCTGATCCTTCTTCACACCTGGTATAAAACAGGTATAGATCCCGAGCGGCTCTTCCCTCTTCATCGGATTTGCCTCTGTGTCCCATTCATTGAACTCTCCGACTACCGATACCGCCTGCGCATGCGGTGCCCACACTGCAAAATACACACCTTTTTGTTTTCCGTTCTGTACCAGATGTGCGCCCAGCTTCTCATAAATCTCATAATGATTGCCCTGTCCGAAAAGGTATTGATCCAATTCACCTATTTCATATGGTTTTTTCTTTTTTTCAGCCATAATTACCCCTCGCATTCTGCTGCATATTTATAAGAACATTATACTTTACAAACAGGCAAAAAGAAAGAGCTTTGACCGTTTAGTTTGTCAAAACTCTTTCAAAATCCGACCTGTAAATCCTGTTCTCGACAGCCTCTTACAGGTATTCGTTTTTGTTAAATTCTAAAGTCTTCTTCTTTCAGAATAATTCTGTCAGAATCGTCGGTTCCCTTGCCGAATACTCTTCGTGCAAGATGTTTTACATTTGCTTTCTGTGAATGTGAGATTGCTTCATCCATGATCTCTTTTACTTCAGCAACTGATACTGCATGATCTTCTCTCTGCATTACATCGATACGGCTGTACAGTGCAAGGATTCCCATCTCATCCAATTTGTATCCATTCTCTTTCGCATATGTCTGACCAAATGTTACCAGCTCATCATTGATGAATACCGGAAGCTCCAGCTTAGAACTGAACTTCTTCTTGAATTCCGGGTTTGCTGTCATCAGACGCTCCAGAGGTTTTCTCTGATCTTCCAGTACAAAGAGCAATTCTCCTGTCTTCTTCTCCATCAGATAATTTAACTCTTTTACAGTTCTCGCATTCAATTTTCCTGCATGCTCGATGATGATCGCTCCGCCGCGCAGCTTCTGAATAATATTCGTAAGCTCTTTCTTATTAAGAGATTCACCTGTAACGATTGCTACTTTACCCTGTTTCAGACTTCTCTGTTTCTGAATTGCTTTTACAATATCAACCGCAAGGACCGTCTTACCAGATCCTTTTCTACCAATCACAAGAAGGTTACCTGTCTTGGATGTTCCTTCTCTCTGTGCCCTTCTGTCGTTATCAAGTACTTCAACTATCTGTTCGCTCATTCCTCTCACCGGTACAAAATATGAGAACAGCTTCTTCTGTTCTTCTGTAAGTCCGGCTTTCAGACCGATCTCACTCGTAGCACTCAGATCATATCTTCCGGTTACAACAAATCCTGTATCGAACGGAACACCGCCTTTAGATTTCTTGATTCTTGCTTGAATCTCTTCCTCTGATGGCTCTTCGATTTCTAACTCTTCATCCGCTTCTTCGTCGTCTTCAATCTCTAAGTCTTCGTCATCAAAATCTGTCTCTTCATCGTCTACATCTGCAAAATCATCGTCGAAGTCTTCTTCTTCGTCCTCTACATCCGCAAAATCAGCATCGAAGTCTTCTTCTTCAAAATCGGCTTCTTCAAAGTCTTCATCCTCAAAGTCTTCCTCTTCAAAATCAGCTTCTTCAA
>OGDN01004124.1_pt1 | contig 13644 bp, 13 predicted proteins | sample 1570271 | NCBI WGS metagenome assembly OGDN01 (sample SAMEA4384481, study PRJEB24528) | human gut metagenome | reverse complement strand
CAGGCTGTACTTCTCGGCGAGCTCCTGCGCGACGTTCGCCTGGCGGGCGAGGTCGGCGTTCGTGAAATGCCATTTCCTGCCCGTTTCCGTGTTCAGCGCATTGACGCATATATGGGCGTGGGGTATGCCCTGCAGCCCCTTCTTCAAGCGCTCGTGGTTGTCGTCGTGGTAGACGATTGCCGCCGTCGCGCCCGGCCCGAACGCCTTCACCACCCACTCCTTCGCGTAAGCCCTGAGCGTGGCCAGGTCTATGCCGTCCTCGGGGTCGGGGGCCAGGACGTAGTGGCGGTACGTGACGGCCTTCCCCTCTCTTCCGCCCGTCCTCCTGTCGCAGCCGGCGGCCTTCCGGAGATCGTCCATGTACCGCGCCCAGTTCCCGCGCGCGCTGGGAGGGACGCCGACGAAGTCCTCGGCGAGGGCCCGGTCGAACTCCGCCTTGTGGCCCTCGTGGAGGTATCCGGCGATGCCGTTGGCCTTGGCCGCCAAGCGGAGGGCGTCGGCCTCGCTTATCTCCCCCATGCGGCGCTTGCGCCTGTCCTGCTTCGAGCCCTCGCGCAGGTAGTCCATGGCGCCGGCGCAGCCCGTGTGGCCGGTTATGGTTTTCAGCATCGGCACCGCTATCGCTCCCCCGCCGCCCGGTCGAGCGCCAAGGAGGCCTCCATCAACCGGTCGCTCCACTCCTGCAGGACGTCTGCCGTCAGGCCGGTGGCGGGTTGTCCCAAGCAAGCGGCTCCAAGCTCCCACGCCACCGATTTCACCGTCCTCGAAACCGCGTCGAGCTCGGCCCGGCTGGCTCCCTGGAGGCCGGCGGAGATGAGCTCGCGGACGTAGGATCCCCTCGCTCTGGAGGCGTCGGGCCTTCCCGCCCGGCGGGCGTACTCCGCGCAGTCGCCGTCGAGCTTCGCACTCAGCTCGGCCGAGAGCCTGACGTTGAGGTAGCCGCCGTCGAGCGGATCCTGCTTCCTGTGGCCTTTGGGCCGGGGCACGGCCACCTCCCTTCAATGCGTTTTTTCGAGCGTAGCGAGCGAGCGGCAGCGAGGGGCGGCTTGCCGCCCGCCAGCGCAGGCTGGCCCGTGCTTGCACGGCCCGGAGGCTCGCCTCCGGCTTACGCGCCGCGCGCGGCGCGTTCCAGGGTTCGGGGCGGAAGCCCCGTGCACGTTGTAGCGCAAAATTTATTTTGTGTTACAACGTGCGTCTCTTGCTAACTTTCTAACACAGTTTATCGTGCTGCGCGGCCGAGCGCAAGCGCGGTTTGGACGGCGGGGGGTGCGGATGCTTCTCCACAGGCTTTCCCATGGAGGGACCCTACGCGGATCCCGTAATGGAGGAAGGGTGTGGAGAAGCATCCGGCCGGCGCTCGGATCGAGCGCCGGCCGGGCCGAGCGGAGCGCCTTCGGGCGCGACGCGAGGCCAACGTCGCGATTTTGGGATCGGCCCTCCTTGCGGCGAAACGGCGGCGCGGTCATTGCCGCGCCGAGTGTGGGCAGGCGCTCGCGGCTGTCCACACTCCCGGCGGAGCCGGGATCGCGGGTTCGTCATCTCGCTCGGTTCCAAGGGCCGTCCGTCGATGGCGAGGCTTTCCACAACCGGGCGGCCGCCCGGTTGTGGAAAGGCGCGGGCGCCTGCACGCTCCGGCGGCCGGAACGGCGCGACGGATGGGAGCGCGGGGACGGACGGTCGTTCGGCGCCACGCTGCAGCGGCCCTTCCGCCCGGCTCTTAGAGAGCCGGGCGGAAGGGCTTCGAGTCCCGGCGTGCCGGCCGCGCCGCCCGCTTAGAGCGGACGGCGCGGACGTCTTTCCTCCCCGTCCTGGCGCTTGCGGTTCTCGATTTTCCGGGCAGGCATCCGCGCCTTCCCACAATCGGGTGCTCCGCGCGATGCGCTCCGCATTCCCGCCGGCACCGCCGACCCATGGGCTACGGGATTCGCGCAAGATCCCTTCGCCCTCGGCGGTGCCGGCGGGAACCGTTAGCCCGATTGTGGAAAGCCTCGCCATCGACGGACGGCCCTTGGAACCGAGCGAAAACCCCGCAGTGAAGAAGAGGGCAGCTGCCCCGAAAAAGGCCTTCGATGCGACGGAGGGCCGTCGCAGGCCCTCCGATTCCATCCTCGCCTGACCGGAGAGCGCGCGAGGGCGCGGGTTCGTCCGACGGGGATCCCGTCGACCCCGATGCGGCATCGAGGACTAACAGGAGCGGCGCGCCGCTTGCCGGCGCCCATCGGGAGTGGCGGCATGGGATGGATCGTGCTCCGTGCTGCCATCCCATGCACCGGCTTCGGCGGTTATTGTCGAACGAGGCGGACGTCCCCGTACTTGGTGTCGAGGATCTCTCCAGGCTCGCAGAGGAACCCGGCGGCGCTGAGCTTCTCCCTTTTACCGACCTCGACCTTGTCGCCGACGTCGCATCCTGCGACGGCCTCGTAGCCATCCGCATCGCTGCTTATCTCGAGCGCGTGGCCGTCGTCGAGAGCCAGGTACACGTGGGCGACTTCCCGGTTCCCGAGCCAAAGCACAACCGGCTCCGTGCGCGTCTCGACGGATGCCACGACGCCAGGCACGGTCACGTCGCGCTCTTCCGCTATCAGAAGATTCCAAGCGTAAAGGCAGAAGGCCAGGAAAACCGCGACGGCGGCCAGAACGAGCACGACGGTGGCCGCGCCCGAAAGGAAGCGGGGCGCGTGATCGTTATCGTACATGGCGGGTCATCTCCTTGAATCCCAGGGTTTCGGATCGGCGTCCGTTTCCCCGTCGTCGATAACCCCTAGCAGCTTCTCGGCGATCAGCTGGCTTTCGACGTGGAACCTGGGGTCGGGTTGCCAGTAACGGGCTTGCCGTTCTCCGGCTCCGATTGGGCGAGCACCCAGAACGAGCTGCAGAACTTCTGTTTCGACTATGCTCGGCACAAGCCCGTCTTCTGAATCTCTCACATCTTCCTCCCGATAAAGAAGGGGAAGAAAATCGCTACGGCTATCGCTGCAATTGCGAAGGGGGGAAAGAGCAGGGTGATCAGGCTAGTAATGCCCGACATTGGAAACTGGCCGACCGCCCAACCGCCCGCAACGAGCGCCGCGCCGACAATCGGGATGGCGATTGCGTAGTAGAGGATTCTGGCCTTTGTGTCCATAACCTATCCTCTTTCGCTAAAACGGGATGTCGGCGTCGTAGACGGACGCCGCCGAATCGGGCTGCAGGGACGTCGGTATGGCCGCGAACTCGGCGTCGGCGTCGTAGCTGTCGGCTTTGCTGTTGCGGCTCGACATGAACTCGAGCTCGTCGACGATCACCTCGATCTTGCTGCGCTTCTGGCCCTCGCGCTCCCACTGGCTCCAGCGGAGCTTGCCCTCGATGGACACCTTGGTGCCCTTGCCGAGGTAACGCGAAAGGCTTTCAGCGCGCGCGCCGAACATCGTGCAGTCGATGAAGTTCGGATAGTCCTCCCACTCGCCCGTCTGCTGATTCTTGCGGCGGTCGTTCACGGCCACGCCGAAGCCGAGCACCGGCAATCCGCTCGCGGTGGAGCGAAGCTCGGGGTCGCGGGTAAGGTTTCCGCTGATGATAACTCGGTTGATGCTCATTTTGTCCTTCTTCCATTGGCTGTCCGATGAGTGCCCGGTCTGTTCTCATGGATATGCCGAATTAGAGCGCATCCCCCCTATCGTCTGAACATCTCGTCGTGCGTGCCGGTTCGGGCGAACTCGACGACGTCGCCCTCGATGGAATACAGAATAACCCAGTCGCCGGCGCGGCTTTCGACGTGGATCTCGCGGATCCCCTGCAGGTTGCCGCTCAGGGCATGGTCTTTGTACTTCAAAGGGATGCTTCTCTCGTCGCTCATGGCAACGGCGGTCATGGCTTCCTTCAGGGCCTGCATGTTCCAATGTTTCTTCGCGCAGCGCTTGACGTCTCGCTCGAAGGCCGAGGTCTTGAATACGCCGTACATCTAGATGCCCAGATCCGCGAAGAGGTCGTTGATATCGCGGTAGATCGGCGCGTCGGGGTCTTCTCTCCTTGCCTCGATCTCCTGGAATGCTTGCAAGGTTTCCTCCGTCGGAACTTCGGTGCGGGAAATCGGGTTTATCTCGAACCAGGGTCGCGAATTCTTGATGACGACGATGGACGACCCGGTTTCTTCGGCTTTGTTGACGATGGTCGGCATGTTGCGCCGGAACTCGGACGAGGATACGGTTAGAGTGGTCATGGCGTGCTCCTTACACCGTTGCTTTCGATGGATCCATTCTAGCACGTATGAAAAATTTCGTACAAAATACGTACAAAATACGTGAATAATAACGCAACGAGAAAGGGCGACGGTTGGTGTCCTCCCAACCGTCGCCCTTTCTCGTTGGAACAGGGGCGCAGGGGGCGTAGCCCCCGCTGAACTGCCGTGACGGTCAGGGTATCGCGTCGAGCAGAGTTTCCGCCACCGTGCGAAGCCCCTCGCCGAAAGTCGCCCCGTTCGTCGCCGCCGTGAGGATCGCGCTGGCCAGCAGGCTGAGGACGGCCACGACGACTAGGGCGACGGCGCCGCGCCCTGCCGCGTACGCTATGGATTGGGCCCTCGCCGCCGCCGTGGGCTTGGGGGCGTCGGGGTAGACGTGCCTCACGACGACCTCGCCCGATCCCGTCTGGACGACGTTTCCCCGCGACTTCTTGAGTTGCGCGTCGATGCGCTGCAGATCCGCCTGCCATGCGGCAGCGTCCTCGAGCCTCTTCGCCTTGACGTCGGCGAGCTCCGCCAACGCCGCGCGGAGCCTCTCTTCCGCATCGTCGGCCGATCCGGCTTTCTTGCTCGCTGCAGCGAGCGCCGTTTCAAGCTCGCGCGAGCGCGAGCGGACGCGTTCCAGCTCCACCGCCGTGGACTCGGCGTCGAGGGCGGCGCGTTCGACGGCATCCTCGGCCTGCGCCGCGCGTTTCTCGGCCGCTCGCAGGTTCTCGGCCAGCTTGTCGGCGAGCGACGAACGGCGCGAGATCTCCGACTCCGCTTCTTTGAGTCGATTGGCGTACCGCTCCCGCTCGTCCGATATGTCGGAGATCAGCTTGGACATTCCGTCGTCGAGTCGCCGTGCCCTTTCCTCGGCCTCCCTCGCCTCGGCGCGCGCGGCGTCGAGCTCTTCGGCCAGAGCCGAAGCCCTGTCCTGGAGCATGGCGACTGCATGGGCCGCCTGCTCCCCCTCCGAGCTCGCCGACAGGAGATCCTGTTCCGCTTTCGCGCGCCTTGCCTCGCTCTGCTCGAGGGCGGCCCGCGCTTCGGCCGCTTCCGCATCGGCGGCGCTCTTCGCGAGGGCGAAGGCGGCGGCTTCACGCTCGACGGATCCCAGGCGGGCGAGCGCATCGTCGCGGGCAGCCGCCGCATCCGACAGCCGCGCTTCCGCCTCGGCCCTGGATGCGGTTTCCCTGGCGACATCGCCTTCGAGACGCTCGCGATCATCTTCCGCGCGTCTCAGTCCTTCCGTCGCGCTGTCGAGCGCGACTTTAGATTCCTCGAGCCTCCTTGCCAGATCCTCCGCACGCCGCTCCGCCTCGACGCGGCCGGCCTCTGCCGCCTCTTTGGCCTCGCCCGCCTCGGCGAGCGCTGCCTCGAGCGCGTCGGTGTGCTGCCTTTGGGCCGCCGCGTCACGTTCGAGGGCCTCAGCCGCCTGCCTCGCCTCGGCGACTATGGCTTCGAGGCGGCTGTCCGCCGCCGCTGCCTGCGCTGCCAGGGACGGCCCGTCCGCGCGCACCGGCTCCTCTCCCGCATCGGGCCGCGACGCTGCGGGAGAGCCTCCGCCGTCGAGGTACTCCGTGGCGGCGTCCATGTTGTCGGCGCAGGCCATCTCGGCGCCTACCTTCGGCTTGACGCCGGCGGCGAAGATCAGCACCTGCCCTACCCGGTAGCTGTCCCCTATCCCGCCGTAGTAGAGGTCGCGGTCGGTGACGGTGGCCAGCACGTAACCGCGATACCTGGTGGTCTTCACGGCGTCACTTCCCGTACTGCCCGAGGGATTCGGGATACTCCGCCGCGTGGGAGGCTATCCACTCGTCCAGGGCCTCGCGAACCACGAGAGAGCGCTCGAGGCCGTCGATGCCCTTGAGGCGGTTGAGGGCCTTGTTCTGGGCCTCTGTGATCTGGAAGCCGTACATCGACCGCGCGCTTTTTTCATCGGAATGCGCCTGGCCGCGCTCCGGGGCGGCGCCCTTCCCGGGAGCCGCCTTCGCGCCCGGCTCCCGGCGCTTGCCCGCAGACGCCTTCTTCGGCGACTCCCCTCCCCTGCCTGCTTCGGGACGCGCGGCCTTCTCCGTCGCGGGCTTAGAAGCGGTTTCGGGCTCGGCGGTCGCCGCGCGGGCGGCCTTCTCTTCCTTGGCAGCCGCATCCCGAGCTGCTGCGAAGCGGTTCGTCGTCGCCATCAGATGGCTCCTTTCTTTTTCAGGTCTTTGATGACCGCATTGATTATCTCGTGCTCTGCCGAATGCGGGTGCTCGACGTTGATTGGACGCGAGTCGACTTCGGTGTCCTTGTAGGCGACGCGGTAAGGGATCACGGTGCGCACGAGGTAGGGCTCCATGTCTTCGCGCGACATGATGAAATCCAGCAGCTCGGGAGCGAGCTTGATGCGCTTGTCGTAGTTGCAGACGATCAGGGCCTTGGTGACGTCCGGGATGCGGAGCTCGTCGCACAGTTCCTCGCCCCAGAGGAACTGGAAGATCTCGACGCCGGTGAGTCCGTTGTTCGAGACGTCGGTCATGAGCACGATGGAGTCGGCGGCGAAGAAGGCGTTTTGGTTGACCAGGCCGAGGCCGGGGTTGGTGTCGATGATGATGTAGTCGTATCGGCTGAAGAAGTCCTGGTTTTCCTGCAGGTAGTAGCTGATCAGACGGACCCTCTCCGACTTGGCAGCTAGGCTGAACTCCGTTTTGAACAAATTGATGGACGACGGGAGCACGTCGAGGTTCGGCAGATCGGGTATCGGCGCGCGGACCACCGCGTCTTCCGGCGGCGTGCTCGGGTCGAGCAGGACGTGCGTCAGGCTGACCATATTCGGATCGGCGATGTCAATGCCGAGCCCCACGGAGGCGTTCGCCTGCGGGTCGGCGTCTATGACGAGCACCTTGTTGTTCTCGGAAAGGCAGCCGGCGAGGTTGACGACGGCCATTGTCTTGCCGGAACCGCCTTTCATCGCGCCCACAGTCACGACCCAAGCCGGGTTCTTCGGCGACGTCGGCGCCTTAGCTTTAGCCATTCCGTGCCTCCTAAACGATTGACCAATGGAACAGTTGAATAGTCGAGTAAGCAAAAACATTATAACTCAAATAGAAGAAAAGCAAAATACAAAAAATAGCAAATAGTTAACCATACAAACAAATAAATAGCCAAAAAGTTAAACAGTTAACTACCAAGATACAAAAGCAATTATGTATTTGTGGTATCGAATAGTCAATCACACAAGTACACAAATAACTAAGTATCGCCTGGTAGGCAGACTGTCCCAAATGATCAAGTACCTAAAAACACAAATATACAAATACCCAAATAATTATAAAGTTAAACACACATCGAATATAGTAATCAAATAGTTAACTTGTCGATTAGTTAATCACTTAAGTTGTTGAAAAGAGCGCCGATGGGGAAACCTAAAACGGCGCTTCTGGATAAGAATTTCCAGGTTAGGCCTTGAAAATCAACCCTGTGGGGGGGGGGTATCATGGATTAGCAAAAAGCACATAGAAAAGGTGAACGATGGCGACTCGTACAAAAATCCATCACCGACCGTTGGCGAAAACGGCCGCCTTGCTGGCTTCGTTTCTGCTCGCCTCGTCGTTGGCTTCGACCCCGGTCGAAGCGCTTGCCGACGGCCGAGACAGGATCGTGAAGACCTTCACTTACATGGAAGGGGAGGGCGAGCCGGAGGGGCTGGTGCCTCCGAGCATCGAGCACGACGGCGTCGACTACAAGCTGGAGAAGAGGGGCGAACCGCGCGCGGACGACACGTACGAGCGGGAGACGGCCGAGCTCGCGAGCGACGTGACCGTGGATGTGCAGGCTTCGGAGAGCGCCGAAGCGTACCTGCCGGCGGCCGAATCGTATTTGCCGGCCACCGTGGACGCTTCGACGGTGGATCCCCTCTACGAAGGCGAGCTGCCGCTGCACAGCATAGAGCAGAAGCCGATATACCAGCTTCGCACCCGCCAGGTCGACCGGCCCGTGGACTACGCCGGGCTGCCCACCAACGACGTCGATGCGACGATACCCGCCTACGGGGATTTCTCCGTGTCGAGCGGCGAGGCGCCCGACGCGACCACGACCAAGACGCTGGCCCTCTCCGACGTCGAGTTCGAGGTGGAGGCGACCGACGAGCTCGGGCTGCCCACCTCTTACACGGCCCATGCGAACTACCGAGGCACCGAAGACTACCTTGAGACGGTGGCATACACCGTCACCGGCCATTACAAGGGCGTCGCGACGGAGAAGGACAGGCGCATGGCGTTGGACGTCACCTACTCCCGCGAGATTCCGCCCGCACCGGCACCCGCGCCCGAACCGGAGCCGGAGCAGCGGTTCGACGTGCTCCCCTACGTCGCGGGCGCCGGGGCGGCGGGTGCCGTGCTCATCGCCGTGGCCGTGGTCTGGAGGCGGCGCGCCCGCATCACCAAGACGTTCGACGACGGCAGCGTAGTCGTCCTCGCGCGGGTCAAGGCCGTAAAGACAGGCGACGGAGCGTGGAGCGTCCGCGTACCCGACAGGCTGGAACGGGGGCCGAAGGAGCTGCGCCCCACCCAGCGGATGATGAGGTTCCGTTCCGTCGCGATCACCCGCGACGGGATCGTCCTGCGGGAGTCGGCTCCCGCGAAGTCCATGCAGTTCGACGACCGGGAAGGCGAGGCGATGCTGCAAGAGGCGTAAGCACGAATGCCCCGACGCCGGGGCGCGCATGGCTCTCCGCCCGGTCTGTCCATGCGCTTCCCGGCGTCGGGGCCGCCGAACGGCGGGGCATACCCCGCGCACGGCAAAACAGACTGGGCATAAGACCGGGCGAAAGGATGTATCAATGATGAACGAGGAAAACGAGAAGTACGAGAATCTGGAACACCGGGACGACGAGAAGGTCGACGGGTTGGCCGAACCGACCGAGGACGGGCAAGCAGCCGGCTCGGAGCAGGGCGAGCCGACGGAGGGAGAGGGCGCGCCCAAGCGCAAGGGCCGCATCGTCGCGGCCGCCGTCATCGGAGCCGCCGTGATCGCGCTGTGCGTCGCAGGGATCGTATCGGCCGCCACGCCCTCGGAGGTGCAGGAACCCGAGAAGGAGCAGAAGGTCGAGAAGCAGGCCGACGATGCCGAGGTCGACTTGAAGCCGTCCCTTGCGATAAATCTCGAAGCGGAGGGCTGGGACGGCTCCGCGACGCCGGCGAAGATCCTGTTGGAGGCGAGCGCCCCCAACGGGGAGGCCGAACCCATAGAGGTCGATGTCGCGTGCAACGAGGACGTCGTGCTCGTGGAGGCGGGCGAGTTTCTACGGGACGTCGAATACAAGGTGTCCGTCGTGCAGCTCCCCGTGCTGGCCGACGGATCGACGTACGTTGCAGAGCACGACCGCATCGGCTTGGAATTGAGCACGCGAGGCGTTTCGGAAGAAGACGCATCGTCGAAAGCCAAAATCGAGTTGAGGGTGGACGACGGCGATCCCATGAACGTTGGCGGGGTGGAGGCCATAGCGTCCTCCCATGTCGCGCACTACAAGGACACGGACGTGACGCTGACGGTGAAGGACATGTCCGACGGATCGACGCGGATGGTGGTCAACCTGACCCTCGCCCCCAAGGCCCTTGCCGACATGAGCGCCGAAGAGGTCGAGGCGTCGGCTTCGGCCCTCGAAGCGGCGGGCAAGGCGGAGGCGGCCCAGGCCGTCGTGCAGAACGCCCCGGCCGCCTCCGGCGGTGCCGGGCGCGGCGGGGAAGCGGGAGGCGGCTCCGCGTCCGGTGGAGGATCTTCGGATCCAGCGCCTGCTCCTGCTCCCGATCCTGCACCTGCGCCGGATCCTGCGCCCGAGCCCGAGCCGAATCCGCCGGCGCACGTCCATGACTGGGTTGCTGAAACGACCGAACAGACGATTTACCACAATTTCTGTGGTATCTGCGGTGCTGATATTCAAGGAAATGAAGCAGGTCATCTGAAAGATCACGCCCATGCGGGAGAGGGTGTTGGTAACGCCTATTCGGCTCCTGCGGGGACGGAAACCGTGAAAACTGGCCGCTACTACTGCTCCTGTGGAGCGTGGAAATAGAAGAATCGAAGGCTAACTAGATGGGAGAGGGTAATGATAGGCAATTTGCTGGAAGAAGGAGGTACACTGCGTCGTTTGCTTTCTGCAGCGATGGCTATCATGCTTGCGGTGACGCTGGCGATACCTCAGGGATTGGCTGTAGCCACCCCTGCTCCCGTTTCTGAAGACGTTGAGACTTCCGGTGTCACAAACAACGAGGATATGGCACAACCGGTAGTTTCAGAATCGAACACCAATATAGAGATGATCGAGAAGGAGAATGAATCAGATCAGGAAAAGCAGCCTGAAGAATCAAAGGTAGAAAACTCTGTGTCGAAAGAACCGAATGCAGATCTGGCATCTACGGGGGAGCAGTCCTCTGGCGAGAAAGAGGAAGCTGAGCAGCCTGTGGATCCGCTTTCGTTAGCTAGCCAGGCACCACCAGTCATGGGAGCAGTGGCGCGCGACCTTTCGACCATCACGGGCACTGCGAGCATGGTGTGCTTAAACCCAGGCCCCACAAACGACCATTACAACCTGTTTGGCATCACCATGCCTGACGGACAGTATGTGGTAGGTCACTGCATGGACTATGGGCAGGCCGCGCCCGCCGACGGCACATATGGCTTCACCGGCGTCTGGGACGCTTCGGCTCGCGCGTACAACGTGACGCTCGACACGTCGGGAGCTATCAAAAACCCAGGCTCCTTAGCGCCATACCCATGCCAGCGGGTGGGCAACTTCTATTGGACGCCAAGCGGATCCGTTGAGCTTTACAAGAGTTCAGCTAAGCCTGAAATAACCAACGGCAACCCAGTTTATAGCCTGGCCGGCGCGAAATACGACGTGCACCGCACGAACGATGGCGGATATGTGACAACCTTGACGACTAATGCCTCCGGTTACGCAGCGGCGTCGAACCTGCCTTACGGCAGCTACTACTGTGTCGAGACACAGGCGCCTACAGGATTCAATACGGATCCGAACCGGCACTATTTCGACGTGTCGGGCAACGCGGTGGTAAGGGTTGCAGACATGCCTTACGACGACCCAGTAGGTGCGCTGCTGCACAAGGTCGATCCCGTGTCCGGAGGCACTGCACAAGGCGGCGGGACGCTCGGAGGTGCGGAATTCACTGTGAAATACTATGCGGGCTATTATTCCTCCGATCCGGCGACGCAAGGCGCAAGCCCCATGCGCACGTGGGTGATGCGTACCGACTCGGACGGATTCTGCTACTTCGACGCCTCGTACGTGGTTTCAGGTGATCCTTTTTACATTGGAGCAGCTGGTACTCCGACCTTTCCCTTGGGGACTGTGACCGTCCAGGAAACTAAAGCACCCGAAGGTTATGTCCTGTCGTCGCCTTCTCGACCAAACAGCGTTTTTGTGCAGCGTATCACAGCTGCAGGCATTCAGGGCAATCCCGCCGAGGCATGGAACGAACATGAATTCTTGGATGATGCAATTCGAGGCGGCGTGAAGACGGAGAAGCTCGATTCCTACCATCAAAGCGCGACCGCCCAGGGCGATGCGACCATGAAGGGCGCCGTCTTCGCCATCAAGAACGTTTCCTCGAATCCCGTGCTGGTTGACGGGATCGTATACGAGCCCGGCAAGGACGTGGCCACCATCACCTCGGGAGCCGACGGCGTTGCCAAGACCGCGAACGACCTGCTGCCCTACGGCACCTACGAGCTGCGCGAAACCGTCCCGCCGGAGGGCTACCTGCTCTCCGACGAAGTATGGCGCTTCGAGATCAAGGAGAACGGCAAGATCGTAGAGGCGACCACCGAGCAGGCCATCGACGACCAGGTGAAGGCCGCCGAGTGCTTCATCATCAAGGTGGGCACGAAGATAGGCGACGACGTCACCGAGGGCGACAAGGCCGAGGCGATCCCCTTGCCGGGGGTCGAGTTCAGCATCTACGCCTCCAAGGACTTCGTGGACAACGGTGATGGAACCTACACGGTACGTGACGGAGCCGCGCCCTATGCCACCGTCGTCACCGATGAGAACGGCATAGCGGACACGTCCTACAACCCGCGCCCGGACGATCAGCACGGCGCGTTGCCTTACGACGACTACCTGGTGATCGAAACGGGGCCGAAGCCGGATTACGACCCCATCGAGCCGTTCACGTTCTCCGCCCGTGAGGACAAGAAGGTGTACCACTTCTTCGCCAACAACACTTTCGTTACAAGCGGCGTGGAGCTCGTGAAGGTCGATGCCGAGTCCGGGCTGCCGGTGCTGGTCGCCGGAACGCAGCTGCAGGTGCTCGATGCGTCAAAGACCCCCATCGTGTGGCACGAGACGTATCCGGAGGCGATCAGCTACGACACTCTCACGGTCGGCGATACGGGCCGCGTTTACCTGCCCCAGAAGCTCAACGCCGGATCCTACTACCTACGCGAGGTGTCCGCTCCCGAGGGCTACCTGCTCGGCCATGCCGACGTGCCCTTCGCCGTTTCCGTGACGACGGATTGGGACAACCCGCTCGTGGTCGAGTACGCCAACATGCCCCAGAAGGGCGCCATCAAGATTATGAAGGTGGACGCCGAGACGGGGATGCCCGTCCCCGCCGCCGGCATCGAATTCGACCTCGTCGCCGCGTCGGACATCAAGACGGGCGACGGCGTGGTGCACGTGCCCGCCGGCGACGTGGCCGCCAAGCTGGTCACGGGCGCTGACGGCACCGCCACGGCCAAAGATCTGTACTTGGGAAGCTACCGTGTCGTCGAGACGCTCGCGCCCGAAGGCTACGTGCTCAACGGCGAGCCCGTCGACGTAGTGCTCTCTTACGCCGGCCAGGAGGTCGAAGCCGCCTACGCCGAGGCCGAGTTCGGCGACGTCCCGCAAAAAGGGGTCATCGAGGTTTCGAAGGTCGACGCCGAGTCGGGCCTGCCGGTCGCGGTTCCCGGCATCGAGCTGCGCGTGACCGCCGCCGCAGACGTGGTGACGCCCGACGGCACCGTGCGGGCTCATGCGGGCGACGTGGTGGCGGAGGTCGCGACCGGCGAGGACGGCAAGGCCGAGACGCCGGAGCTGTACCTGGGCAAATACGAGGTGGTGGAAACGCTCGCTCCCGACGGCTACATCCTCAACAGCGAGCCCGTCGAGGTCGAGCTCATCTACGCCGGCCAGGAGGTCGCGGTGACGCGCGCCGGGGCCGTCGTCTCCGACGCGCCGCAAAAGGGAATCATCGAGATCGTCAAAACCGACGAGGCCGACGGGCGCGCAGTGCCCGGCGCGGTCTACGAGGTGACCGCCGCCGCCGACGTCGCGACGCCCGACGGCACGGTGCATGCGAGCTCCGGCGACGTGGTGGCCACTGTCGTCACGGGCGACGACGGGAAGGCCGAGACGGATGAGCTGTACCTGGGCGATTACAACGTGCGTGAGACGGCCA
>OGDN01004118.1_pt1 | contig 13664 bp, 16 predicted proteins | sample 1570271 | NCBI WGS metagenome assembly OGDN01 (sample SAMEA4384481, study PRJEB24528) | human gut metagenome | reverse complement strand
CGGCCAATATTGCCGAAACTGTTCGGGCTTTTCCGCTCCAAATTCATATTTCATTTTTATAATCTCCCTATTGCTCCCAACCGCGGTTATGCGGTTTTGGCAAAACTAGAATATCAATAAAGAATTCGCTCTTACCGCGTTTCACGCTCGAAAAGCGCAAAACGCGAAGCTTGAAACCTATCTTTTTGTTTCGATACAATCAAAGGCGCGTAGGAAAAGCAGGTTTTCAATGACAAGGTTCGCCTTCCACCAGTTTTCGGCGATGGCAAACTCCCGCTCATACGCGCCCCAGCTCCAAGTAATCTCCCACACGCCATCCGCGTTGCGGCCCTGTATCATCTGATCGCATTCCTGCTCCGGCAGGCTCTCGCTCCCGGGATAAAACGGGCTTTTCGGAGAGCGGATAAACCGGGAAGGCGTGCAAACGTAGCCGGTTGCCCATGCCTGCGGGTCCGTGCCGATGAGCGCGCGCACCGCGCGTTGGAGCGTTTGCTCAAATGCGGATTCATCAAACAAATCTATCCTGCCCGCCGCCTTGCAGGAGGCGAGCAGCTCCCAAAAGACGTTCACCTCATGCATATCGTCCGTTTTTGTGCGGCCCGCAATAAAATCCGCGACGGCCCGCTTTGCGATCCCTTCCGCTTTCTTGTAAAGCGCGCTTTCCGACACTCCATATTGCAGAACAAACCCCGCCAGACTCGCCGTCGGGTTATAACCCCAATCTTCCCCTGACCGCTCGGTAAACGTCCACCACGGCGCGTGGGGGAAATCGTTGTTCGATGGAATCGCGCCCTGCCACAATCCATCCACAAAATGTGCGCCACTGCCGAGATAGCGCAGAATCCCGGCTACAATCGGATGCTCCTTCGGGGCGTTTAGCTCTCGAAGGATGCAAGCCGCCGCCCAAGTCTGCATCGGCGCGGACGCGGGATTCCAGCAGTCGGCCTCCAGGCCATGGCCGAAGCCGCCATCCTCATTTTGATAAGCGGAAAGCGATTGGAGCACGGCCTCGGCCGAGCCGCTTTCGAAATGATATTGCCAGCGTGCCAAATCCAACGGTCTTGCGTTACGGTGCATCCAGCGGCGGATGGCGTCAAAATCCTGATTGGTAAGTTTCATTTGTAACAATCTCCCTTTCTCATTTGGATATGCCTATTTTAACCCAAAGAGAAACAAACGGATTGTAAAAAAGCGACATATTTACCGCACCCCACGCTGACCGAGCGCATATGCCCGCGCCTGCGTAGGCGTGAGCGAATGAAATCGCTTAAAATCCCGCAGCAGATGGGATTGATCGGTAAACCCAAAGCGGTGCACCGCATCCTGCACATTGAAATCCCGCTCGAACAACACGGCGCGCCACACTTGCTGATAGCGCACGAGCCCTGCAAATTTTTTAGGAGATACGCCTACCAGCTCCCCGAAAAGCCGCTCCAATTGTCGGGGACTGACGCAGGCATAGGCCGCCGCTTCAGAGAGAGCGGCTCGCCCTTCCTGTTTCAGAATCGAATGAATAGCGTTCATCACAGCAGGTTTTTTCCGCCGCTCCCGCAGAGTTTCCAAAAGATACTGCTGCGCAAAACGGACGCGCTCCTCCAGCGAATCTACGCAGGGCAGCATTGCCTCCAATTGCCGTGTCAAAGCCGGAAAAAAACGATCCGCGTTAAAAAAGCCGTTTTGCACCTGCACCATGGATTCATCGGAAAACAAGGGAACCGCCCAAGCGTAAAACCGAACGGCAAATGTTGCGACAAGATGGCCTGTGCCGTTGCCTCGGGCCAAAAACGCGCGGTCGTCAATCGCAACGAACCGGCTCGAGAGCGACTGCCGTGTGTAATCAAGATCGATCAGAATATCCATGCAGGTATCCGGCGTGACAAGGCTTTCACAGGCGGCGTCACACGTCTGCAACGGCTGGGAGGTGCCCCAGAAGCAACAAATATACGGTCGGAGCGCTTCGCACGGCAGAATTTCGGTGTATGTATCGTCCCTCCGGAACGGCGATGAGGTCAGTGGGCGGAAGATCTGATCCATTTGCATGTGGGGCGCCTCCTTGCTTGAGAAAAATAAATAGCCGGCAACCATCTGCTTGCGTAAGCGATGCGTATCTCTTTACGCCGTGTGGCAACGGTAACTAAGCACGTTGTTTTCCGTTTGCCTGTGGGCGAACGCAGCATAATAAAAAAGGGCATACACGTTGCCCACAGCGCGTATGCCTTCCCCATTCTGATCCTTCAAAATTACAACTGCCCGTCGATAAACGCACGCAACTTCTCGGCATTTTGAAGCCCAACAACGCGTTCTTTCTCCTGCCCTCCGAAAAAAATCACCAGAGTTGGGATGCTCATCACACCATAGGTCATGGCAAGGTCGCTCGCCTCATCAATGTTCACCTTGCAGAAGCGCGCCTTCCCCTCATATTCGCCGGAGAGCGACTCTACCACGGGCGCAAGCATCCGGCAGGGATTGCACCACTCCGCCCAGAAATCTACGAGCACAGGCTCCTTTGCATCAAGCACCTCTGTTTTGAAATTATCAATCGTAACGGTTGTAACAGCCATGGCCGATTCCCTCTTTCTTTTGTTTCAGTTAGTATTGCCGTCGCCCGTGAGCTTATACGCAAGGCGCTTCGCGCGCCGCATGGCTTCCTGCCCCGCCGGGAAGCGATCCGTCTCCTTTACGAAAACACAGCCTGCAAGCGCCGTGTGCAGCACCGTAAACGCCCGCTTCATCTGGCTGCGGATTGCCGCGAAGCCCGCTGTTTCACTGGAGCCGCAAGTCAGCAGCAGCGCGGCGCGCTTTGGCTTTTGCACAGGGGGGCGAATTGCCAAAGAAAAACGCGCGCTGAAATACCGCTGAAAGCGGTCGAGCACCGCCTTGCCCGGCGCGGGCAGCGCATTATAGTAAACCGGAGCGGCAACTACAAAATAATCCGACCGCTCAAACGCCTCCATAAAGCCGTCAAGGTCCCGTTTGGAGCAGCCCTGTTTTTTAGAGCAATAGCCGCAATCTACACAAGGCCCCGGGCGCTCTTTGTATGCATCGTAGACCGTCACGGTGACCTCCGGCGGCAAGCCGTCTAAAAACGCTTTCAAAAGCCTACCCGTATTGCCTGCCCGGTGCGGCGAGCAGAAGAGAACGAGCAGCTCCTTTTTTTCAGATAAGGTTGCGTTCATCACAGTATTGGCAGACAAGCATGCCTCCCTCCTCCCGGAACAAATGCGGCAGATACGCTTCCGTCTTTGTGATACAGCGCGGATTTTGGCAGCTTGCCGGGTGCGTGCCATGTTTTCTGGGCGGTACTTCACCGGAGTTCTTCCGGAGCATTTCTAAGATCAGCGCCATGCGGGCATACATGCCGTATTCTCCCTGCTCGAAATATTTTGCGCGCGGGTCGTCATCCACATCCACAGTGATCTCATCCACACGCGGCAGAGGGTGAAGGATGCGCAAATCTTTCTTTGCGCCACGCAGCTTCTCCCGGTCGAGCACATACACACCCTTCTGCTTTTCATATTCCGCTGGGGAGGAAAAGCGCTCCTGCTGGATGCGGGTCATATAGAGCACGTCAAGCTCCGGGATCGCCGCTTCGAGGCTATCTAAGCAGGCATAGGGACAGTTGTTGGCATGGAGCACATCGCGGATATACTGCGGGATTTGAAGCTGAGGCGTGGAAATGAGCACAAACCGGTTACCCTCATACTGCGAAAGGCATTTGATGAGCGAATGCACCGTGCGCCCGTTTTTCATATCGCCGCACAAGCCGATGGTGAGATTTGTAAGCCTTCCTTTTTCATAAGATAACGTTACAAGATCCGTCAGCGTCTGCGTTGGATGTAAATGCCCGCCGTCGCCCGCGTTGATCACGGGAACACGCGAATAAAGCGACGCCGCCAGCGACGCGCCCTCACGGGGGTTGCGCATAACGATCAAATCGGAATAGTTGCTGATGATCCGCACAGTATCCTTCAAGCTCTCCCCTTTGGAAACAGATGAATTTCCAGGATTATCAAACCCAATCACCTTCCCCCCCAAGCGGAGCATTGCCGCCTGAAAAGACATCTGCGTCCTTGTGGAGGGTTCGTAAAAAAGCGTCGCCATAATTTTGCCGTGGCAGGCGTCCATATACCACGCCGGGTTTTTGCGAATCTCTCCAGCCAGAGTAATCAATTCCTGCACTTCCGCATGGGAGAGCTGGTCAAGGTCGATCAGGTTGTTTGCTTTCATAAACATCATGCCTTCCTTCCGGGCCGTTTGTGCTTCCATTTTATCAGCAAACCGGCAAAATAACAATACCCAAGCCAGTGGGAAACGAAGTGGTACCGCCGCCAAAAGCGCTGGCAATTTTTAAGTTTCTCAAAAAAGATTGTATCAAAAGGGCGAATGATGTAAAATAAAAAAAGAATTGATCTGTAACCTCCTCGTGGAAAGGATGAATCATCGGATGGAAGATATTTATAGCTCCAGCAATCGGGATCCAAACCGCAAAAAGGATAGCGGTAGCCGGGATATCAGCTCTACCTCCGGCCAGCGGCCCAGGCGGCCGGCACCGCCGCCTAATCCCAACCCGAATCACCGGCCGCAATCGCGGCCTTCGCAATCGCGGCCTTCACAAGCAGGCCAGCCGCCCAAACGGCCCTCGCCGGCAAAACCGGCCGATATCACGCAGGATTTTACGCCCGTCCGGCCGCCGGCCCAGAATCCATATGACAGGCGGCCGCCACAGCAGCAAAGGCCTCCGCAGAGAGCAGGAGACGGCCAGCCGATGGAGGATATTAAAAGCGGCCGGAAAAAGCGCGGGCGCAAAAAGCACGTTCTGCTCAAGCTGTTTCTTGCTCTGATTGCGCTGATCCTGGTCGCCGCCATTGCGGGCGGCAGCTATCTCTACCGCCTGATGGGCTCTTTCAACTACAATGAAGCAGGGCATAAAAATAACGTCTACGTCGATGAGAGCAACCTCTTCAGCAGCAAGGATGTCACCAACATCCTCTTCCTGGGTGTTGACCGGAGGAATGCGGATGAAAAATCCCGTTCTGATACGATGATGATGCTCTCTATCGACCGCGCCAACAAAAAGCTCAAGCTCACCTCCTTCCTGCGCGATTCGTGGGTATACATCCCGGATCACGGCTATGCAAAGCTCAACGCCTCCTGCTCCTGGGGCGGCGCGCAGCTCGTGATGGACACGCTGGAATATAACTTCAACGTAAAAATCGACCACTATGTGCTTGTGGATTTTGATATGTTCAAAAGCATTGTCAACAAGCTCGGCGGGATCACCGTGGAGGTAACGGAAAAAGAGGCAAAATACCTGCGCAACGACGTCCATCTGGATATCCAGGCCGGTGAGGCCGTAAAGCTCGATGGAAACGAAGCGCTCTGGTATTGCCGCATCCGCTATCTCGATTCCGATTTCATGCGCACCCAGCGCCAACGCAAGGTGATCTCCGCAATTATTAGCAAGGCGAAGAGCACGCCGATCCCAACTCTCGTCAAAATGGTGCAAGAGATCCTGCCCGATGTGGAAACGGATATGAAGCAAAGCGAGCTAATGCGTCTGGCGGGCGGCGCTACGGTTTCCTACATGCGCTATGATCTGGAGCAGATGCGCATCCCTTCCGACGGCACCTGGAAAAACAAAACAATCAAGGGCCAATCGGTCCTGTCGCTAGATATGGAAAAGAACCAGCAGCTGCTCTATGATTTTCTCTATACGAAGGATGCGGAAAAGACGACGGATCAAGCCGCAAAAGGCGAATAAGACGCGGCTTTCCGCTGTATAAGAAGATTTTAACAACCCCGGCGGGCAGGAAGATCATTCCTGCCCGCCGGGGTTTGTTTCTCTAAAAAAGGTTTTAATCCGCCTGAACGGTAATGGGGAAGGCAACAGCAACTGATTTTCCGTCTTTCAGGTTCTCTTGATTATCCCACCGGAACACGGCTGTGCCCGCATAGCGCCCGGAAGAGGCGGGCGTTTTTTTCGCCTTATCCCAGCCTCCGTCTGTACCCTCTTTTGCCGACCCGGCATAAAACCTCATCTTCTGGGTGTAGGAAGCGCCGGGTGCAAGGCTGCCGTGACCGATCGCGGTATCCCCTGGCTTGCCATACACATCAATATCAGGAAATTCAAAAGCGTCGTTCCCAATTTTCGCCCGGATCTCCAGATGCAGCTCCGGCGTTGACATCGGCAGCCAATATTCAATCGTCTCGTCGCTCGCATTCGTCACAACCGCTTCCACCTCGACCGTATCGCCCGGCCTGCACACCGGGTTTTGAACGGTGACGCGCAGGGTAACGCCATCCTTTGTTTCCGTATAAGACTGCGGGGATACGTCCTTCGTCAAAGGTTCTGTGCGCTCATCCCCGCCGGAGGGCGAGCAGGCGGAAAGCAAACCGGCCAGCATGCACAGCAACAAAAAAGCTGCGATCCAACGTTTCATTCTGATTTCCCCTTTCTCAGGCTTACCACCAAGCCAGCGCGACGTTGCCCTTTGTCGTTTTTCTCCATTATTTTACAATGATTTTTCTAGAGGATCAATCGGATTGGCCGATGGTTATGAAATTGCAATCATGAAAAACCGCATCCAGATCCCTGATAGGCCGCAACAGAGCCGAATACTGCAAGGGCGGGGAAATGTACTCTTTGTGCAATGTTTCGCTGACGCGACTTCATTTTCTTTGCTCAAGCAAAACGTACAAGAGGTAGAAGTAAAAAACACAGGAAACAGGCTACTAACAAAGAAGAGAAACCAACGGTATTCCGTTCCGTTGGTTTCTCTTCTACTTTTTAGGCTTTTTCATAGCAATAGATTCCCCGCGACCTTTGAAGTTTTCCAGTGCATTAAATCGGTTAAAATTCTGTTTCAAATCGACTGAATACATTTCTACATATTCCTTTACCATATCTAAATTTAAGTGGCAGAGCAATTCTTTTAATCGTAACATGTCGCCTCCGTGACATTAACCATGATTTCGCAAAGTTATTTCGAAATAGATGCATGGATGTTTTTCTTATACCGCCTTTTTTTGTTGTAGTTCTGTATTGCCGACTGCATACCCGAAACACTCATTTGTTTTCCATACTGTGTACAGAACAAATAATCATCTGGTTCGCCTCCACGAAATCTCAGATATTCTTTTAGAATTAATACAAGTGAATGAGAGAGCGGAAGAAATTTTTGCGTTTTATTTTTCATGGTTTTTATCACCACCTCTTCACTATTTAAATTAATATCTTCTATTTTAATATTTCGAATCGTGTTTAGCCTTTGACCTGTTCCCAAAGCATAATTTATCATGACCCAATTTCTATATTCTGCAAAGGTGCATTTTTTCACATTGGGTTTTTGAAGTAAAAGTCCGAAGCTCCGCAGGGGTATATATTTCTTTTGCTTTTTTGACAGCACGGGGTAGATGTATTTTGAAAGGGTTCATATAATCCCTTTCCATACAAAAATAAAGAATTGTTCGGAGCCCTCTTACATATGTCTGGCGTGTGACATCATTTGCAGATGTATGCTCTTTCAGATAAATACAGTAATCCATATATGTGGTCATGTCGATTTTATTACATGGCTCTTTTTCATTGTAAAATTGAGTGAAATATTTATAGCAACAATCGTAATAATCGATTGACCTATCTGATAATCCTTTCGCCTCGTTGTATTTTTGAAATTCTTTAAAAGCTTCTCCTAAAGAAATATTGACTGTGTTTTTAATATTCAAATTCTTCATTTTGACCTCCTTAAAATTCATTTTATGAGTTAATTAAACTAATGTGAATCATGCCAGATTCACGAAAAAGTATCCAAAAATCAGGCACGTATAGCAAGTGTGGATATATTCTGATTTGATAACAAAAAATGTTCGAAATGATGGACAAGGCTTGAAATTTGTGGTACAACTAATAAAGAAAAAATGGAGAAATGGCTGAGTGGTTGAAAGCGCACGATTCGAAATTTATTAGCTGATTAGTACAAACGAAAACTTTTGGTATATTCAGAAAAGCGTCTGATTTTCTGAGGGAAACCCTATCAGATTATTATAATTTTGTAGATACAGGGACGGCATATTATTCATGCCGTCCCTGTAATAGTTCTGTGTATACACAGTCAGAGATTTATTGCCCGCCTTTCTTACATGAATATTTCATATGACGACTATTTGTAAAAATAGTGGCTCTTATAATCGCCACAATCAGATGATGATGATTTTACAAGGCTGATAAGCTGTTGTAATACATGCCTTCTATAACAAATACGTTCTTTACTATTATCAAACAGAAAAAACAGCATACCATTCCAAAGTTCAAGAATGCAAACAAATTTTCTTTTTATATATTGAATATGATTTGATAGTATATTTTTGGGTGCATTTTTTTCTTGTTCAGCTATTATTAATTTACATGTTTCAATATTTGCTCCTTTGACATTTGTGTATTTTATAATGTTTTTTTCAGTGATTATATAATCGAAATTTGTTCCTTCTATCAAACTTACGAAATTTGATATATGGAACACTAAATCCACCTCCTTTTTTCATTTTTTTCCAGTATTGAATATTTACTTTTGTATATATTATATTGTAAAACAAGAATTAAAAAAGAGCAATAGCAAGATAGCTATTACCCTTTTCGCAAAGTGTTTACTTTAGGAAGGAACAAAGCACCTGCTTTCTTGTTATGCTATTTATTTTATCTCAATGTTCCTTATTTGTAAATATCTTTTTACAAAAAATTACAATAAAAAGGACAGTACCATGCAAATAGAAACTATGTTTATCAAATATATCACGTCCCAGAAAGCGACAGTAAGATTAAAGCAAACGACAATTTCAACGTATTATCGCAATTTTGAAGCTCACATAAAGCACTTTTTTGAAGGTGTTAGAGCAATTGACGAAAGTGTCATAACTGAGTTTACAAAGTATTTACTGGTTCGCGTATCACGCAAAACAGCAAATGACATATTGACTTTGCTTTCCGCAATTTTGCGATACAATAAAATTGATATTGAGATATATAAACCACGTTTTACTGTGCCGGACGTAGAAAGCTTGACAAATGCAGAATGGGAACGATTGGAAGATTATTGTCTTTCACACTTGGATTTTATAACTTACTGTGTTCTTCTTGACTTATATACAGGAATCCGCCCCGGAGAATTATGTGCGAGTAAAAAAGAAAATTTAGACTTAATAAACAGAGAGTTCAATGTAAATAACACAATGCAGAGGATTAAAAACCTCGATATAAACGCTACTGCAAAAACAAAGATAATTATAGATACCCCAAAAAGCCAGAAATCAATCCGCAGTATCCCATTAATCAATGATTTAGTGATGATTGGAACGAATTTATATCAGAGCATTCCACCCAATGCTTTTTTGCTTACTGGAAGCCAAAATAAATATATAGAAGTCCGACTTCTTGAAACCAAAGTGAACGAGATTTACGATGAGCTTGAAATCGGTAACAAAAACGTTTATACCCTCCGCCACTCTTTTGCCACGCATTTTTATAATATGACGGGAGATATAAAAACTCTCGCGGTACTTTTAGGGCACGCGAGTATTCAGACCACTTATAGATATGTATTTACGTCAGACGAAACAAAACGTTTTGGCATTAATTTGCTTGTTCAAAACCGCAATCTACTTTCGTAAAGTAAACACTTTACGATTTGGAGATTGCACTTGCTTTTCTAGTATCACTGGAAGGGGCGGGAATATACCTTTGGCAGAAGAAAAAAGTCTATTAGCTCAAAAAATTATACGATGGCGGGAATACATGGGGTTGTCAACAGACAAAGCTTCTGTTGTGTGCTGTGTTACGCAAATTAAATATACAAAATTTGAAGAAGGAATTGCAATCCCAATACAGGCGAAGATAAACCGCATGAGTATTTTTGCGAACATAGAACCATCCGTCTTTGAACCAGATGTGACCTTACAGGAATTTGAAGCATTGATACGGAAACAAATAGAAAAAGAAAACTACAAATATAAAGGATGGTTTGAAGCTTCTCCTGCGAAGCTAGGCGAAAAATTAACAATTATTAGAAATATACATTGTCTGACACAAAGACAAATGGCATTGATATCCAATTGTACAATTGATACCTATGCAGAATTAGAGAGCAGTAAGGGAAGTTCTTTACTTGCCTGTTATACTTCTGTCATTGCATCTATTTCAAATTATTTTGATGTTCCTCTGTCAGACCTGTTCAACAATGAAATAGACCCCTCTGCTTTTAGGAAGCAATATTTGGAACGATTAGAATATCAGCAAAGCAAAAACTAGCTAAAAGGGGATTAATATATAGAAAACCGTTACGGGAAAAACCTTGTCCATACAGGTCGGACAAGGTTTTTTTCTGTCTAAAAGATGTAACAAAAGTGTTCTAGATAAACACGACACCGAATAGAATGTATTGAAAGATGCAACAAGAGGCAAAACCGCGTATCTACTGTGATTGGCACGAAGAGAGGGTGGGGTCTCGGAGCCTTCACCTCCGAGACCCCACCCTCTCTTCGTGCATAAATAATAAATTTTCAATTTAATATTTATTATCAATCACAGTAGTTTTAGTTTAGTAGTTACAGTTAGTAAGTTTTAGTTATAGTAAATCAGTTTCGTTAGTTAAGCTTAAGTAGTTTAGTAGGTTAGTAAGTAGTAGTTTAGAGAGTTTGGAGCAGGAGCGTTGAAGCGAGCAAGAAGCGACCGCCGAAGCATGAAGCGGTTTCTTTGAAGGAATTGTTGGCGTGCCAATTCTAATTTGGCATAAAGGATATATTTCGTTTGTTGGCACGCGGCTTCGGAGCAAGGCTTTAGAGGTGATACATACCTCTTCCTTTCTCTATTTCGGTTTTTATTGAATTTGATTCTCTTTGTTTTTATGTTTTTGAGCAACGTGATTCTTTCCGCAAACAGCCGGAACAACGAGTATCAGGCAGACGAATTTGCCCATCAAATCGGTTATGGAGAAGAGTTAATCGAAAGCCTATATCTTCTTCAAAAAATGTCTTTGGGTGAAGAAATGGCACTCGTGGAGCAGATGACTGCAAGCCACCCGCTGATAGCAAAACGAATCGGCAGACTAGAGACACTACAAGAACAGGAAACCGACGAGGATGAAGAAGAATAGCCATAGTGCTTCTATATCTCCCCTTAGTAGCTAGAAATTGCGGACAGAATCGCCCGGTTACGAAAAAGGAACCGGGCGGTTTTTGTTCGCATATACTGTTTTTAGGGGATATGGAAAAACCTTTTGGTATAGACATCATCCGCACAGGGAGAGTAGTTCGTGCGTTCAGATTTGTCAAGGGTGAAATGAACGTGCCTGCGGGCACGCCCTTGACAAACCTGCACACACTCACTTTTTTTGCAATCAGCGGATGATGTCCCCACCCCGCAGCGGGGTTGCCAAAATTTAATTCAGGAGGAACGAAGGCTTATTCATACATACCGTACAAGCTCTTTTTCATAACGTTTATGGAAAGGGGGCGGTTTGATGGAGGCTATGCCAAGCTATCAAAAGGAAGTTCACAATGCTGTTCTTCACCATAATCTGATTATCGTTGAAAACCTTTCTCCCGTTTTATCACCACAGGAACGCGAGAAACGGAAACAGGAAATCACAAAAAGCCTTTACGAAGTTTTCAAAAAGTATTCTGATAACCACAAAAGTAATCGTTCTTGACTTCGTGGGCTACCGTTCATGATTCTTTCGGTTAGTAGCCCGTTTCCTTATCGTAATAGGAAAGGGTGCTGAAAATATGTATGCCATCTACACAAGACAATCTGTTTTTAAGGAAGATAGTATATCTGTCGAAAGTCAGATTGAATTCTGTCTCCACGAAACAAAGGGGGGTGCTTATAAGACATACCCAGACAAAGGTTATTCAGGTAAGAATATTGACCGACCGCATTTTCAGGAAATGCTTCAAGACATTCGGCAGGGCTTGATTGACACCGTTGTTGTCTATAAGCTCGACCGCATTTCCCGCTCCATTCTGGACTTTGCCAATCTCATGGAACTGTTCCAACAGTACAATGTGAATTTTATTTCCACTACTGAGAAGTTTGACACTTCCACACCAATGGGAAGGGCTATGCTAAACATCTGCATTGTATTTGCACAGTTGGAGCGGGAAACCACTCAGCAGAGAGTTACAGACGCTTACTATTCCCGCTGTCAAAAGGGCTTTTATATGGGTGGGCGTATCCCGTATGGCTTCAAGAAAGTACCTGCTGTCATTCATGGGGTTAAATCCTCCAGGTACGAAATCCTCCCCGAAGAAGCCGAGCAAATCCGCTTAATGTATGAGTTGTATGCAAAACCGCAAACATCTTATGGCGACATTGCCAGATACTTTTCTGAACACGGTATTTTTAAAAACGGTAAACAATGGGGCAGAACAAGGCTTACGGAATACCTGCGGAATCCCATCTACGTGAAAGCCGACGAATCCATTTATGACTTCTACAAGGGGCAAGGCGTTACCATTGTAAACGACAGGGAAGATTTTATTGGTACGAACGGTTGCTACCTTTTTAGAGGGCAGACGGAGCAAATACGTAAGTCGGACAACATGAAGGACAATATTCTTGTTCTTGCTCCGCACGAAGGTTTCATTCCAGCAGATATTTGGCTGAAATGCAGAACCAAATGTTTAAACAACATTGATTTTCAGTCGGGACGAAAAATTGTTCATAGTTGGCTTGCGGGCAAAATCAAGTGTGGGAATTGTGGCTATGCACTATCACGAAAAATATTTAAGAACCAGAAAGCTTATTATCTCTGTTCCAACCGTTTGAATTTGCAAAACTGTGAAGGGTGCGGGACGATTCACGCGGAGGAATTGGAAAGACACATCTTTCGCGAAATATCTAATAAAGTACAAGCATTTTCTATGAACGGAAGAACGGAACAGGAAAACCCACAGGCAAAAGCATTGGAAAGTAAAATCTTAGAAATTGAAAGTGAAATTTCCGTTCTCATGGGTAAATTGCTAGTTGCTAATGAGGTTCTGACCTCTTACATAAACCAACGGATTTTAGAACTGGACGGGCAGAAACGCGAGCTTCTCAAACAGCTTTCCAAGTGCCATTCGACACAGCAAAACGTTGATACTAATTCCATTCAAGATTATTTAAATAAATGGGATGACCTTACGTTGAATGACAAACGGGCGGTTGTGGACATACTCATAGAATCTATTCATGCCACCGAAAAACACGTTGAAATCAGGTGGAAAATCTGATTTCCTGACTAACAGGGACGAATGTTCTTCCCCTTGATTGCTTTGTTCATGTAAAGAAAATGAAGCAAAAGAAAACACGCGCGGCCCCCCTCTCGACCGCAGTGCCGTGCACAAGCGACCATCGCGACGGTCGCTTCGGCCCCTTTTTCTTCCTTTTCCGGCCGAGCGGAAAAAGGGGGGTGCCCGCGTGGCATGAGCGCATTCCCATTACCTGATGCGTGATCGATATCGACCATCAAAAATGAAGTCGCACAAGCATAACCCCTGCGCAAAGAAAAAACGCCTCATCAATCGCCACCAACGGACAGAGGCTGGGGCGAAATTTACATTTCGCCCCAGCCTCTCGTTGCTGCCTTTAGGCTTAACAAAACCCCTGGTTGAACCAGGGGTAGATAAAAAAG
>OGDN01004115.1_pt1 | contig 13682 bp, 14 predicted proteins | sample 1570271 | NCBI WGS metagenome assembly OGDN01 (sample SAMEA4384481, study PRJEB24528) | human gut metagenome | reverse complement strand
GACAGAGCGATTGACTTTTATGAGAAGGAAGTGGAGGTCAGACAGTGGTACGGCATTAATTATTACGAGGACATCATGCACACCTATGATAAATTCCGGCATATCTGGCGGTACGATATTGGCGGCTATGCATGGCAGAACACGGAGCTGATGCCGACGATGTGACTCTGGCTGGCATTTTTAAGAACCGGGCGCGGCGACATTCTGCGGATGGCGGAAGCCATGACAAGGCATGCCTCGGATGTGGATGTGTACCATCTGGGAGAACTCAAAGGGCTTGGAACAAGGCATGGCATCAGGCACTGGGGCTGTCCCTGCAAGGAAATCAGAATCGGCATGGCGGCACATTACCGGTTCCCCTATTATCTGCTGGGGGATGCAAGATTTGAAGAGGTCTTTGAGGACATAAAGGATGCGGACAGAAGTCTTGTCCATATGGATCCGCTGCGGTATGTCTATCCAAAGGAGAAAAATGTACTGCCTACCCACGCCAGAAGCGGGCCAGACTGGTCAGCCATGGTATCCAACTGGATGACAGAATGGGAGAGAAAGCAGGACAGGAAGTATTTGCAGAAAATCCTTGTGGGAATGCAGGATATTATAGAAACGCCTCTGGGACTGTTATCCGGACCGGATTTTGAATATGACCCGGAAACGTCGCATCTCCGCTATATCGGGGAGAGTGCCACAGGAGGAACCCATTTGCAGATTGCGCTGGGAGCGCCCCAGGTCTGGATGGAACTGGCAGACCTTCTGGAGGGGGATGACTGGCAGAAGCAGTTGGTTCAGTATGGCAGATTCTATTATCTGTCCCCGGAGGAGAAGCAGAAGGAATCCGGCGGGCTGATTGGAAACAGAGTCTTCCTTTATCCGATTATGGCAGCGACCATGGCAGCTTACAGCGCGGCAAAAAATCAGGATAAGGAGCTGGCGATGTGGGCTTTGAAACAGTGGACAGAAAGAACGCGGGCAACCAGCCTGTACTTTCGGAAATTCCCTGGGTCAGCACTAACTTTACAGCCCAGTGGTGCCTGAATATGATATGCGCCCTGGAATTTGTAAAGGATGCGGTTCCAAAGACGTTAAAGGAGGTTCGGGAAATGCTGGCAGATTTCCCGAAGGAGGAGCTGTTTCGGAATTGTTAGGCACTGCCATTGACAAATCCGGTTACTTCTGATAAGATGTAGCCCGATAAACATTTGTGGATTTTTCCTGACGAAGCGTCATCTTTTCGCCACATAGCCTATGGGCTGTGTGGCGTTTTTTTGTTTCATGGGAAAAGAAAGGAATTTGTGATGAACCAGAACTTTATGAAGGAACAGAAAATATTACCCCTCATTGCTGCCATGTCCCTTCCCATGGTGATTTCCATGGCAGTTAATGCCCTCTATAATATTGTGGACAGCTATTTTGTGGCGAAAATCAGCGATGATGCCATGACTGCCCTTTCTCTGGTATTTCCCATTCAGAATATGGTAAATGCCATTGCCATCGGTTTTGGAATTGGTGTGAATGCCTGCATCGCCTTTTTTCTGGGAGCAGAAAAGAAGGATAAGGCGGATATGTCTGCTTCCTGGGGAGTTCTGCTCAGCCTGCTTCACGGAATTTTACTGACGGTGGTCTGCATCGCAGTCATGCCTGCCTTTATAAGAATTTTTACAAGGGAAGAAATTATTCTGAATCTGGCAATTTCCTATTCCAACCGGGTATTTCTGTTTGCAGCGGCAGTGAATGTGGGAATCTGCTATGAAAAGATTTTTCAGGCAGTGGGAAAAATGAGGGTTTCCATGTTCAGCATGATGGCTGGCTGCGTTGCAAATATTATTCTGGACCCGTTGATGATATTTGGAATCGGCCCCTTCCCTGCCATGGGGATTCAGGGGGCAGCCTATGCCACGGGAATCGGACAATGCCTGACGTTAGCGGTTTATCTGCTCCTGTTCTGGCTCAGACCGATTCCGGTAAAGGTACAGCCCGGATATTTAAAAAAGGAGGGGGCACTGATTGGCAGATTATACCGAATCGGTGTACCGGCTACTTTGAATACGGCGCTGCCCTCCGTACAGATTTCTGTTTTGAACCAGATATTGAGCGGTTTTTCCGGACAATATGTGTTGGTGCTTGGAATCTATTATAAATTGCAGACCTTTATTTATCTTTCTGCCAACGGAATCGTACAGGGAATCCGTCCGCTGGTGGGCTTTAATGCGGGAGCGGGAGAGAAAAAGCGGGTACAGGATATTTTCCGCACTTCCCTGTTTTTAATTATGGGAATCATGCTTGTGGGAACCGTGATTGCCTGGGTATGTCCCGTACAGCTTTTCTCCCTCTTTGCAAGGGACGCAGAGGCTATCCGGATGGGCGCCGGAGCGCTTCGGATAATCAGCATCGGTTTTGTGATTTCCTCTGTTTCCGTGACCTGCTCCGGTGTGTTGGAGGGACTGGGAAAGGGAACCGCATCTCTTTGGATTTCCCTGACCAGATATATTGTTCTGATGCTGCCCCTTGCTTTTTTGTTCAGCCGGATTTTCAGGGCGGGAGGCGTATGGTACGCTTTTGCGGTGACAGAATGGCTGGCAGCGGCTTTGTCCTTCTTTATCTGGAAGAGGACAAGGCTTGTGGCAGAGTAAAAAATTGAGTATAATGAAGAGAGAATATACAGAAATAAGGGAGAGTGTGAAAAATAATATGGAAAAGAATCAAAGGGAAATATTGGCAGAACGGTTTGAGTTTCGGCAGATTCTGCCCCGGGAGGCAGACCAGGCGGTGGAGATGGAACAGATTTGCTTCCCGCCTCATGAGGCATGCACAGAGGAGCATATGAAGGACAGAATTGAGAAAGCTCCTTCTCTGTTTCTGGTGGCAATGGACAGAGAAACCGGAAAACTGGCAGGACTGTTTACGGGACTTTCCACAAACGAGGACACCTTCCGGGATGAATTTTTCGTGGATGCGGATTTATATGAGCCGGAGGGAAAAAATGTAATGATGTTAAGTCTGGAGGTTCTTCCGGAATATCAGGGAATGGGAATTGCCAGAAAACTGGTGGAAGAGTATTGCCGCAGGGAAAAGGAAAACGGCAGAGAGCAGTTGATTTTAACCTGTCTGGATGCGAAAGTGGAAATGTACCGGAAGATGGGCTTCATCGATTTGGGAATTTCCGGTTCCACCTGGGGAAATGAAGAATGGCATGATATGAGCTATCGGCTGAGATAGGGCGCAACACAGGAGCTGTCTTTTCAGGCAGCTTCGTGTTTACTGTTCCATCTGTCTAAAAGCAGGGCGCAGAAGATGCCGGAAAAGAGGCAGGCAAAGTTGAGAAAGCACTGCGCCGGAGAGGAAAGAAAGCTTTCCACAGGAAGAATCATAACGGTGGCGGCGATGACAATGCCTGTGATGGCATGGAAGGAAACCGAATAAAAGTGTTCCAGCAGGAAGTTCACTGCTTTGGAAAGGCAAATCAGGGTGAGCAGGGCACCGATACCGCCGGGAAGCAAAACAGAAAAATTCATATGTCCGATACCGTCCACAAAGGGAGTGTACAGTCCCAGAGGCATCAGCAGCGTGGAAAAACTCATGCCGGGGGCGATAATACTCAGTGCCAGACAAAAACCGCAGAAAAGATACCAAAGGAAGTTTGGCTGAATGGAAAGCTGTGCAGCCTTCAGGAAACCAAGCAGAAGAAATACAGCGGTCATGGACAGAAGGAGAGAGAGGCAGGAATTTCTATTTCTGCCTTTTTTTGCGGCCTCCCGCAGCAGTGAGGGAAGCATGCCTGTGATAAGTCCGATAAAAAGGCAGACGGAAGGGGCTGGATATTTTTCCAGAAAAAAGGCTAAAAGGCTGGCAATTCCAAGAAAGCCCACGGCACTTCCCAAAAGGTAGGGAAACAGCACAGGCAGGTGGGTTTTCAGGGTACTTTTGGGGTTGGATATCAATTCCATCAGGGGCTTGTAGATGCCGAACACCACACTTAATACGCCGCCGGAAATACCGGGCAGAACAGCGCCCAGTCCGATGAGGGCGCCCTGAAGGAGCTGTAACAGAAAAGGGGGATGATTCATGTAAAATGTCTCCTTGATATGTTTCAATTTTCAGTATATGGCGCAAACAGCAGATTTATGCGTAAAAATGGCAGGGAATACTTGAAAAGCAGGGAAAAAGGACGTAAAGTATATGAAGGTAACTCTGAATAATTAGAAAGAAATGAAAAAAGAGGAAGTATGGAAGAGCAAAAAGTATATAAAAGACGTCAGAGATATTCCGGGACGCATCCGAAAACCTTTCAGGAAAAATATAAGGAGCATCAGCCGGAAAAGTATAAAGATACGATTGACAGGGTAATCCGGAAAGGCAGTACTCCGGCAGGAATGCATATTTCCATTATGGTGCAGGAAATACTGGATTTTTTACAGATTCAGCCGGGGCAGCAGGGACTGGATGCAACCCTTGGATACGGCGGGCATACGAAGGCGATGCTGGAGTGTTTAAAGGGAGAGGGGCATATCTATGCTCTGGATGTTGACCCGATTGAATCCGTCAAGACGAAAAAACGTCTGGAAGAGGCTGGCTTCGGGGAACAGATTCTGACGGTAAAGCTGCTGAATTTTGAACATATAGAAAAGCTGGCAGAGGAAACGGGTCCTTTTGATTTTATTCTGGCAGATTTGGGCGTTTCTTCCATGCAGATAGATAACCCGGAGAGAGGGTTTTCCTATAAGGTGGAGGGACCTCTGGATTTGCGCCTGAATCCCTTAAAGGGAATCAGTGCGGCGGAGCGTCTGAAAGAACTGAGCAGGGAAGAACTGATTGGCATGCTCCGGGAAAATTCGGACGAGCCCTATGCGGAGGAGATTGCCAACAGGATTGTCAATACCCTTGCAAAGGGAAAGCCGATTGAAACCACAAGTCAGTTAAAGGAGCAGATTGAGGCGGCACTTTGCCGTGTGCCGGCAGCAGAGCGGGCAGAAGCGGTGAAGAAGTCCTGTCAGAGAACTTTTCAGGCGCTTCGGATTGATGTAAACAGCGAGTTTGAGGTGCTGTATCATTTTCTGGAAAGTCTGCCGAAGGTGTTGAAGCCGGGCGGAAGGGCTGCGATTCTGACCTTCCATTCCGGGGAGGACAGGCTGGTTAAAAAATCCTTTCAGGAATACTACAAGCAGGGGATTTATGCAGAAATTGCAAAGGATGTTATCCGCCCGGGCAGGGAGGAATGTGCCAGAAATCCGAGAGCCCGTTCCACAAAGTTCCGCTGGGCGGTGAGAAGCGATGTGGGAAATTGAAAAGTCAGGGGAACAAAAACTGAAAAAATAAAAATGAGGAATCAGGAATAAAGAATCAAGAAATAAAGAACCAAGAAATAAAGAACCAAGGAATAAAGAACCAAGGAATAAGGAACCGGAAATAAGGAATCGGAAATAAGGAACCAAGAACAAAGAATCAAGACATAAAGAACCAAGACATAAAGAACCAAGACATAAAGAACCAAGGAATAAAGAACCAAGGAATAAGGAACCAAGGAATAAGGAACCAAGAACAAAGAATCAAGACATAAAGAATCAGGAATAAAGAACCAAGACATAAAGAACCAGAAAATAAGAAACTAAGAAAAAGAACAAAAAGGATAAAAGTCATGAAGGAAAAACTTGCGAGATTAAAGCCCTCGGGAAGGACACTTGCGGCATATATCATGATAGCTGCATTGTTATTCCGGGAGCTGCCCTACCTGCTGGAAACGGGTATTTTGTTGCTGAGCAAAAGACCGATTCCACATCTGACCTATGCATTATTGGAATATACGGGGGTTTTGATACTGCCCCTTTCAGCACTCTGGCTTTGGCGGGCTGCAGGATATGCCAGCAGGAAGGCAGCGGCGACATCAGCCCTTCTGCTTGGCTGCGCCTATGTGCTGGAAGCAGCGGGAACAACCATTTTGCAGGAAAAAGTTCTGCTGAAATATGCAGACAGGCTTCCGGTATATTACGGGGCACAGGGAGGTGTTCTGTTGCTTTGCTTTTTCCTGATTGTCTGGGCAATGCCGGGCAGCAGGAAGAAAATGAAGGGCAATCTCTGGATTGCGGCAGGGATGTTACTCAGGCTGGTATTACTGGCAGGAATTGACGCAGCAGTGGAGTTTGTTTCCGGCTGGATTCTGCCCTCCTTTGGAACCAATGTGGTGCTGCGGGCAGTGGCGGCGCTGGTGGATACCTGTATCTTTACCATGATTTTCCATCACATTACCTGTGCAGAAGAGAAGAAGGGCTGGAAAGTAAAGCTGGTCTTTGCACCCCTTGGAATCGCAGGCTGCATTGTGGCACAGGTTCTGCTTGTCCGGGTTAATCCGGTGGAACAGATAGCAGCTTCTGTGGCAGAGGACATGACTGTTGGAGCCATGGAGCTGGCAAAGGGAAATCTGGAAACCGCTTCCGGCTGGTTCCATCGTGCGAAGGAATTGCGTGATGCCTGGGCATATACTACAGGTATCACAGAGGAGGATTTACTGGAAAACGGCGAAAAAGCAACACTTCTGGAAAGCCGCTATTTGTACTGGCAGGCAGCAGAGGATGTGGATGCCATGGAAACCTGTCTGATGGAAGAGGATGTGGATTTAAGCTTTGCTGTTTCTCTTTTACAGAATTACGGTAAGAGTGAAAAGAAAATGTCTGCACGTTCCAAAGCAGTACGGCAGGATATCCTGAATCTGATGGTGGCGCAGAATGTGTTTACAAATGATGTACTGATGCTGGATGATTTAAAGGGACGGCGGAATAAGCTGGCGAAACAGTTTGCGGAGTTTGACTCGCTTCAGGTGTACTGCGATGCGGTGGATGTCCTGACGCAGACCGGAAGAGAAGGAACGGTAAGCGGGGAGCAGATGGAAAAGATGCTGACTCTTGCCGAGCAGAATCCGGAGGATATCAGTCTGCAATATCTTGCCGTGACGTATGGATGTGCGGTAAAAAGCGACCATGCGGCACATTATGAGAGAACAATGGAAGCGGCAGAGCGTTTTGTTTCTGCTTACGAAAATACAGAAGGCATTACCGGGGAGCAACAGTATCAGAACCGGTTACAGCTTATCAACTGGGCGCTGGATTTGGGCTTGTACGAGAAGGCAGAAGTGTATTGTGAGGAGCTTTTAAAGACGCAGGAAACAGAAGAACTGCTGATGATTCTGGCACAGTGCCAGAATGCTTTGGAGCAGTCTGAGGATTGTTATGAAACATCAAAACGGATTCTGGCAATGAATCCGGAAAATTACGGTGCGCTTTATTTTTGCACGGTAACGCAGCTGGAGAACAGAGAGATAGATGCGGCAATCGAGAGTACCATGCAGCTAAGCCATATGGTTCAAAGTCTGGAGGGAAAAGAACAGCATCAGGCAGAAGTCATGTTTTATAATGTGATTCAGATGGAAAGTTTTAATGATGTCGGCTTTAACCTGCAAATCTGCGTTAATATGACAGAGGAACAAAGGAATAAGATTAAGCAGGATGCTTTCTATGCAGATTATCTGGATGCAGCATATTTGTGTTTTTCGACAAGGGAATATGAAGCAGCTTTAAGCAAGGTGGAAAATGTACTTGCCACGGAGCCGGAGCTGTCCCAGGCGAATTACTTAAAGGGCTGTATCTATTTCGGGATGGATGATTACGAAAATGCGGCAGAAGCCTATAAAAAGGCGCTTTCCGTTGATGATACCTCTGCAACTGCCTGGTATTCCCTGGCAAATGCCTATGATGCCATGGAACAGTATGAAGCAGCCTATGATGCCTGTGAACGGGTCAGCAATCTGCTGCCGGACACGGACCATCTGTTTGACCCTTATGGTGTGGCAATTCATAACAACCGGTTAAAGGATGCGTTGGCACAGCAGCTTGGAATCAGGTAAAGGAGGAAGAAAACATGGATATTGTATTATTTATCTTTATGGTGCTGGTTCTGCTGGCAGAAGCTTTCTTCTTCCAGGGCAACATGACAGCACTTATCTGCGGAATTGTGCTGTGTGTGGTGTATGTAATCTTACGGATTGTTTTTGCTTTTATAAAGGGAAAAGTGCCGAAGGCTATTGGCAGAATTATCTGCTGGGCAGTTCTTCTGCTTCTGGGAATCAGTATTTTCCGTCTGGGGATGAAAGGAGAGGGCGGCGGCTTTATCCTGTATGCCCAGGATTTGGATACGGTATGCGAATATCTGCACGATGAGGACTACGAGGAGGCAGAGGAGCTTCTGGAAAAAATGAAGGAGGAATACGGCGAAACGGATTCTCTGTATATGCTTTCTGCCATCCAGTACTTATCCCAGGGAAAACAGAAGGAAGCATGGGATGCTTACTATCAGATTTCCGATAAGGATTCCATGGTGGCAATTGTGATTGCAGAAAAAATATATGAACTGGATGAAACAGGAGATTCCACCAGTAAGCTGTATGATTTATACTGCAGGGCTGCGGAGAGGTATCCGGAATGGGAATATATCCAGCTTTGCGTAGGTGTTATGAAAATTGATTTTAAGCAATATAATTCCGCACTTTACTATCTGTATAACGCTTACGCGGTGAATCAGGAGAATCCACAGACTCTGTATTTCCTTGGCGTGGCAAGTTATAAGACAGGCAAGACGGAGGATGCGCTGTATTATTTTAACGCTTCTGTGGAAAACGGAGCAGATGATACAGTGAAAGCCCTGATAAAAGGTTATCTGGATGAGATGGACTATTGGGGAGAGGGGGCCGAGGCAGAATGAATACAAAAGTAAAGAAGTGGGCAAAGCGTATTATTTCTGTTTTTATGGCAACTCTGCTTTTATCCATGATTTGGATAGATGGAAATGTAAAGGCAGCCATCCAGGCGCAGAATAATGTGTATTATACTGTTCTGGCAGAGGCTGCCGGGCTGTCCGGCACCGCTGTGTCAGAGGAACGGATGGCTTCCGAAGCCGAGATGATATCCCCAGAGAACTTTGAAGCAGGGGATACTGTAAAACAGACGGCAGATAACATATATAGCGCGCTTGATTCCCTGAAAGCGACCGATGACAGCAGTTCTCAGACCTATTACCGGAACAATGGACTGGATATTGTCAAGGAAGTAGGAAAGAGTACTCTGGATGGAAAAATCACAGATGGCATTGGTGATTTCTGCACAGTTGCAGGAAATAAGCTGATTGCAACCGGCAATAACATGGTAAGCACATCAAGAGATTTAACACTCTCAGTCAGCAATATGCAGCAGAGTATTGAGGGGCTTACTTCGAAGCTGGGAAAAGAAGGAAGTAAAGGAACACAGCGGCGTCTGAATAAATTGCTGGAAAAGCAGGCGGGAAAAGCGGAGGATGCGGCATCCCTTGCAGCAAAGGGTGATTTATATGTTTCTGCGGGTAAACTCTTAAGTGTTGTTTCCATAGGACTGAATGTATATGGCATCTATCAGGAAGCCCAGGGGCTTACGGATTTACAGAATGAACACAGCTCCCTGAGAGCGTTGGAAAGAGGGCTTCATTTGGCGAATATTGGTCTGGCGACCGCTTCCATCGGAATGTCGGCTGCAGTTCTGCTGGGAGTTGCATCAGCAGCTGCGCTGGCACCGGCTACGGCAGCCGTTGGAGTGGCAGCACTCGTGGTGGGGCTGTTATCTACGGTAGTAAGCAGTGAAGGGTTTGCAAATCTGATGAACAATACGGATAATGATGCGCTCAGATTCTTTGATAATCTGGTATCAGACCTGTTTCAGAATATTAAGACGGCACTGGGAATTGGCTGTTATAAGCCCAACATTTATATTTATGGTGCGGATGAGCAGACGGTTCAGGTTATCTTCCGGACACCGGGACTTGTTGTGACGAGTATACCGGAGTACGATTACGGGGAAGGCTGGCAGGTAACGGCTGGGGATGATGGAGAACTGACGGATGCTTCCGGGGAAACTTATAACTACCTGTTCTACGAATCCGTAACGGAAAGAAATCTGTTTGAAACAGAAGAAGGCTTTTACCTGAGTGCTTCTGACAGAGTAAGCCAGTGGCAGGAGATATTGTCCGCGTATGGCTTCTCAGAGCAGGAAATTGGCGATTTCATTGCATTCTGGGATGAAAAGCTGGAAAAGGAGGATTATGTCATGTATCCTCAGGAAACAGCGGTTGTAGACAGGGCAATGCCGGTGGAAATCACGCCGGAGCCGGAGAACATTACGAGAATGTGGTTTGTATTCGTATTGTACGATGGTCAGGAGTACGAGGAACCGGAGGTTGAGCCCTTTGCGAGAACCGGTTATACCGTTGTAGAGTGGGGCAGCATGATGTTCTAAACTGTAACAGGCAGGAACAAGAAGAAATCTGTGGAACAGGAAAAGCGGCAACCCCGGTATGCGGCGAAAAGGAAGTGCAGAGAGATGGCTATAAATAAGGAAGAAGAAATCAGAATCAGGAAAGAGCAGGCAGAGCCTGTGTATGACAGCCGGTTTATCAAGGTTTTTGATTTGCAGTATGCGCCGGAAAAGCATTATTATGATGTGAGCCGGAGAAGCGCGGAAAATCTGGCTGCTGTGAAAACAGAGGAAGAATTTCGGAGCATGCTGCCGGATGCGGTGAGCTGCATCGTTATTTTACAGGAGGAAGGACAGGAGCCGAAGCTGCTTTTGAGCCGGGAATACAGATTCCCGGCAGGGCGGTTCCTTTTAAGTGTCCCGGCAGGGCTTTTAGACGAAGAGGACAAGAGGGCAGAGAATCCTGTGTTCAGTGCGGCAAGGCGGGAGATTCAGGAAGAAACAGGAATTTCACTGACAGAAGAGGATTCCATACAGATGATAAATCCGCTGGTATTCAGTACGCCAGGCATGACAGATGAAAGTAATGGGCTGGTGCAGATTGTAATCAGACGGAATGTAACCGGACAGTTATCCCAGACCGGAGCGGTGGGCGGCGAGTGTTTTGACGGATTCAGGCTGGTGGGAAAAGAGGAGGCGGAGGCGCTTTTACGGCAGGGGGTGGATGAAAACGGCTTCTTCTATTCCGTGTATACCTGGATGGCGCTGATATGCTTTGTAACAGGCTTTTGGATTGATAAAAAGGATTGACAAATCAAAAGCTCTTGTTTTTGCGGGGCAAGAGTATTAGAATGTTTGTTAGATAAGGCTAACCAAAATCTCTGAAGAGCGGATAGTGCGTATGAAACATTTACATTTTGAACCGGAAACGGATGGATTTTATGGTGCTTACTGGGAGAACAGCAAACCTTCCAGAGTGGCAATGATTGTAATGATAGGGGATGACCCGGAGGACTATATGTGCAGGGCATGCGTGAAGTGGGTACAGGGCTTCGGATTGAATGTACTGTCCATGTCCCCGGCAAAAAAGGATTACGGGCACCACAATTATCCCCTTGAGCGGATTGAAAAGGCAATTTGCTGGTTGAGATTCCGGTGGAAAAGATTAAAGGGCGTCTTGTACTGGTAGGGGCGGAGGATGACGGACTGTGGGATACGGCGAAGTATATCAGGCGAATGGAGGCGCGGTTGAAGAGCAGACCTCATTCCTGCGAGTATGTTGCCTGTGCTTATCCCCATGGCATCCACTTTATTTTCCCGGAAAAACTGTTAAAAAAGATTTTTCCTGTGGGAGCAGACTGGCTGATACAGAGATTCTTTTCAGCAGCAAGAAAATATCCGGCGGAGTGTAAGGCAACCAGGGTGGAACTGGATGAGAGAATTGGCAGGGAAATTTTAAACTGGGAAAGGTAACATCAGTTGTTTGAAACCGATTAGATAAGTTTCAGAGAATAAAAGAATGGGTACAGCCATATTAGCGGCTGCCTTAACGGGCAGCTCATGTTTAAAAGATTCACACACTAATATGGGCTTACATACCCATCAATTTTCTTATTTGTATACTACCATATTATATGTACTAATGCAAGCGATTATTCATTATTTTATAAGATTATTTACCAAAGTTTTTATAAGGAAAATGCTGAACAATATTGATTTTGCTATTCAGTAAATTTGAATATACGTTATTGTTATATTCATACTTTGAATATATTGCATTTGCAACATAATCGGCAGCCTGTATTATAAAGGCATCACCGGCATCGGAATCTTTATATTCAAAGTTGATAGTAACATCCAGACCTTCTTCATAGACAATATAGGCGATTATATATTCTCGCAGGGAGTTTTTGGAAGCTATCTTGGTTGTTTTATTGTCGAAAAGGATATTTATGGTTTTTCCGATATCTTTTTGAGTAATAAGTTTTGAAATCAGTATTTTAGATGCAAAATTATACAGAATATTTTTGTCTTTTAATAGTCTTGGCTCAATATAATGTAAATCCACAACAATATAAGAGATAGAAATTTCTTTCGAGATAATACTTTCTAAAATGTGATACTTAACACAGGGATAGGCGTCCTTGGCTTTTATTTCGTGTGCATGCAGAGGTTTTAATTCTGGAAATTTATCACCGGCATGTTTCAGTTTCCTTTTCATTATATTATGTAAAGACTTAGCATTTATTGTATCTATACAGGAAATAACAAAATATCTGCCAGATACGCCTAAATTTCCTGATTCATCAAATATAAGACAACGTTCATTAGTATACATACGATATTGTATTTCCTTTCATTTGTGACTATTAAATCATAACATTTAATAACTTTAATGACAATACTTTGTTGAAAATTATTGTCCTCAAATGCAAAATTTTTGGAGGAGAGCTAGATGGCATAGGCAGGCTTGTAAGTATCATAGTATTACAGGTATTCGTGTAAAAAACGATACATTTTTTATTAAAATTTCTGCCAAATAATTTGATTATCCCCAAAAATGCTTGAAATACGGGCATTTCCGCGAGTACAGAGCTTGAATTTACTACTCATTTACTACTTTTAACGGAAAGGGCTTTGATATGCTTCTAAGCTCTTGCGGCGATAACCACAGAAAGCAGCGAACATCAGTATAAGACCACAACAAATTGAATATTGCACCGCACAGGCGGCGTTTCTCACTTCCAACACAGGAAGAACAGGAACGCCGCTTTTTTCATGCCCTTTGTTACGCAGTAGGGGCTGAAAAAGCCTTGCTACAAGCAGTTTTGCGGACGCATTTTTGACACGGCAAGGGGTTTATACCTTTTCCCTCAAAATCGCCGTTCTACTGCGTAACAAATCCACAGCAAAGGAGTGATGAAGCTATGGCAGTTTTCCGTGTGGAAAGAACGACAGGCTACACCGTAATGAGCAACCACCACTTACGCAATAAGGAGCTTTCCTTAAAGGCAAAGGGGCTGTTATCTCAAATGCTGTCCCTGCCGGAGGATTGGGATTATACCCTTTCGGGGCTGTCCTACATCAACCGGGAAAGTATCGACGCTATCCGTACCGCCGTTTGGGAGCTTGAAAAAGCCGGATATATCACAAGGCGGCAGGGACGCGACGAGAAAGGCAAAATGACCGCTATCGAGTACACCATTTACGAACAGCCGCAGCCGCCGGAATTGGATTGCCCGGTATTGGAAAATCCAACAGCGGATAACCCGATATTGGAAAATCCGACAACGGATAATCCGACAACGGATAATCCGACGTCGGATTTTCCAACGCAATTAAATAAAGATATACAAAGAACTAACTTAACTTGTTGTGCTAGATAAAATAAAATATAAAGAAACTTCAACAAAATGTGCT
>OGDN01004109.1_pt1 | contig 13709 bp, 11 predicted proteins | sample 1570271 | NCBI WGS metagenome assembly OGDN01 (sample SAMEA4384481, study PRJEB24528) | human gut metagenome | reverse complement strand
ACACAATACGAGATGGCTTTGCAATATTTCGTGGCATAGCCATTTTAGAAGGAAGGGGGCTGTATTGCTCCCTTCTTTTTATGTTATTTTTCTTTCATAATGATTACAAATAAGTAAAGGAGGAATTTCTTATGAAAGGAACAGTTAAATTCTATAATGCAGAAAAAGGGTTTGGCTTTATTACAGATGAACAAGGAAATGACCATTACATTGACAGGGGAATAGGGGAAAAACTAGGATTAACTCAGGGGCAGAAGATTGAATTTGATGAAGTTCAGAAGAAAAATGGAAAAATGCAAGTGACAAAAGCTTCTTTATCAAATGAAGAACCCAAACGTGAAGAACCACCTACACAGAACGAAGAAAAACATGGCCCCACTCAAACACAAGCAAAGAAAAACGATGAGCTGGAAATACATTACAGTAAAGAAGCTATAAATAGGGAGATTGATGATAACATTAAAAAACGGGCGAAGAAAAACAATAAACTAATGGAGTTTCTTAAGAACATAGGAAATAAGCTTAAGAAAATAGGCAACATTGTTTTGAAGCCAGTAGTTTGGGCTATGGATACTATTTCTGTAATTGCAATGCCAAAAGAGGTTAAAAAGCAAATTTACAACGATGCTCTCGAACAGGCAAGACAGGAGGTAAAACAGGATAGAGAAAATTCTTTGAAGGAAAAAGCTCAGACTACTTTAAAGAAAAATAATATTGTACGTTCTGAAGAAAAGGATGTGAATAAACTGCTCTCATTAGCAGAATTAGCTTACAAGACGAAGCAACAAGTTTTAGTGGCTACGCAAAAAGGTGCTTTTATGTTTGAGCGAGTGGATGATACCGTATTGGTTAAACACGCGAATCCCGTAAGAAGAACAGCAGAAAGCCAAAAAGTAACCTATGGCTTTAAAACAATTTCGGCAGTAGAATTTAACAAAATAGGGGGAATTAAAAAACACTTAGATTTAGATTTGGCAATGCAGCAATTAAGAATGGATGGGTCATTTAATAAACAAAATCCAGATGTATCAGATAATGTCGTTATTGAAAATGCCAACAATTATGGAGTAGATACAGAGATAGAAAATCCGGTAGATATCAAAAATGTTGATGAAGCAATATTAACAGGAGATAGGGATACTATACGGGAAGCAGTATTGCAATCAACAGATGTACCAGATTACGCCACACAAGATGAAAATGTTGAATCTCAGAATTTTGAAGAGAATTATAGAGGTACCCAAGAGCAGGAATGTGATTTCGCAAATAACAATACGGGTATGGCCGCTTCAGATGAGTGGACGAGAGAATACGAAGAAGCAATAGCAAGATACCAACAGGAGCAACAAGGATTTGTGCAGCAGCCATTTCCTTGTGGATATAATATGCAAGAACAGCAGCCTTTTCCGTTTCCCCAGGCAAATGATATAAATATGCAATCAACACCTGTACAAACCACTTCATATCAACAAGAAGATATTGATGATATAATGACAAGAAATAAGTCGCCTCAAACAACAACTCCTGAAACATTAGAGCCAGAGCGGATAATTGAAGATGATATGATGCACTAAACAATAAGACCATGGATTTTCCATGGTCTTATCATCACTGTAATGCTTTTTTATTTAAGATACTTATTACGATAGAATCATCAGTGTGTGAAAGTACTTTTATTACGATAGATTTTAACTTAAACGAGTAGTTTGTTAAGTTCGGGGTAGGATTCCCCATTTTCATCATTGCAGAAAGTTCATCTGATAACAAATCTACTATCTTTTCAAAGTCTTCTACGCTAACATTATTGCAGCAAGCCCGTTCCCCTGATTCCCTTGCATCTGGATAATACTTAGGACAGGAATAAAACATGGAACGATGACCTGTTTTCCATCCCATTTTTACCAAAGTATTTTCACCATGGTTTCCGCATACTACATCAATATGTTTCCAAAGATTCTTTATCATATTTTCCTCCGTTTCTGTATTTATCTCGAAAATACACAGATATTCTTCATTATTATTATGTCAGAAAATATTTCTGCACTATTTTCTTTCATAATAAAATCGAAAATAAGAGAAATGGAGGAGAACAATGAACTGGAAAAAAGTAACAAAAGCAAATACGTTGCGAGAATTTGTCTTGGAAAAAACTGGTTTAACACCAGAAGAAATCATGAGTACGCATCGAAATTATGAATTCCAGAGGTTTTCTGAAGTAAGAAACATTATTCAGGAAGCAAGAAGTAATGGACTGGTTGTTAAAATAGTGGGTGACTATGACTGTGATGGAGTGACTTCTGTTCTAATACTTATGCTTCTTATGTCGGCAATCGGAATCAAATATGAATTATATATGCCAAAGAGGATGAGCGAGGGCTATGGCTTGTCGTCCGCTATTGTGGACCGGATGGAACCAGATGGAATACTGATTACAATTGATAACGGAATAAAAGCCCTTGAAGGAATCCAAAAAGCAAAAGAAAAAGGAATGAAGGTGGTTATTTTAGACCACCATGAAGCTGGGGAAGAACTTCCAAACGCAGATGTCATTGTTGACCCTACCGCTGTCGGTGAAGCTGATTATACACATTATTGTGGAGCCGGAATTGCTTGTAAACTTGCTGAATACATTCTGGGAAAGAATCATCAATATATGCCTGTTATTTCTGGAATTGCCGCAATAGGAACTATTGGTGATTGCGTAGAATTAACAGGAGATAACAGAAATATTGTTAAAAATGGCTTAAAGCGTTTAAAAGAAGGGAAAACACTTCCGGCAATTGCGGATTTATTGCAAAAAAGCAAAATTACAGAAACGAGTTCAGCCATGGATATTGCGTTTAATGTAGTTCCCGCAATTAATGCCCCCGGAAGAATTTATGATTCGGGAGCTGAGATTGCGCTTGGATATCTTGTCCAGATGCAAAATGTAGAACCATTTATTGATAAGTTATTGGAAATCAATAATTATCGCAAAAATCTAATTGCTTACTATATGCAAAAGATTGATTTAGAGACGCTGAATAAAAGCAATAAAAAAGCTATTTTCCTTTATGATAACGAAATCATTGAAGGATTGGTCGGTGTTGTGGCTGGGAAAATTACAGAAGCAACAAATCGTCCAAGTTTTGTCTTTACAGATGCAAAGGAATCAGGATGTATTAAAGGCAGTGTAAGAAGTGACAACGATAACTATAGCATCTTTGATATCATTGAAAAACATAAGAATTTGTATCTAAAAGCAGGAGGCCACAAAAAGGCAGCAGGATTAACAATTCTTAAGGATGATTTAAAAAATCTGGAAGCTGCAGTTTGTAAGGAACTTCCATTAGCTCAACCCATGGATTTTATCCCCTATGATTTAGAAGTAAATGAAGCAGATTTTATAAATGTTGCAAGAGATATTTTGGAAATGGAACCTTTTGGAGAAGGTAATCCAATGCCGATTATCAGAACGAGAATTCACCTTAAGTCAAATGAAAAAGGCGATACCTTTATTTATATGGGGGATAAAAAAGAGCATTTAAAATTTTTCTGTGGTGATTTTTCGGCAGTTGCATTTCGTCAGGCTTCAAAGATAACAGAATCCAAGCCGCAATTCATTGATATGATTGGACGGGTTGCTGAAAATATGTATAAAAACAAAAAATCTATTCAATTTATCATTACTGATTTCAGAATTTACTAATTCTAAAATAAATTTCTTTCATAATGATAATGTAAAAGAAAACAGGAGCCAAAGATGCTCCTCAATAGGAGGAAATAAAACATGAATAATATGAGAATTATGGGAAGATTAACCAAGGACCCGGAGATTCGCTACAGCCAGGACAACAAGCCTATTGCCAATTTTACATTGGCTGACAATGTGAGAAATGACAAGACACTGTTTATTAACTGCTCTTGTTTTAGCGAAAAGAGAGCAACGTTCATTCAGCAGTATTTGACAAAGGGAATGAAGGTTGTAGTAAATGGTCGCCTGGAACCCAATGACTACACAGATAAGAATGGACAGACTGTTCATAGCACAGTTTTGGTTGTGAATGAAATTGAGTTTGCGGAGAGTAAGCCTGCCGGAACAAGCAATGCACCTCAGCAGACACCTCAGACACAGGGCACACCATTCGCACAGCCCGGTCAGTTCCAGCCATTCGCACAGCCCGGTCAGTTCCAGCAGCAGGGAGCGATGCAGCAGCCCGTGTCTACTGGACAGGGAATGCCTGCGTCTCAGCAGACATCTCAGACACAGGGCACACCATTCGCACAGCCCGGTCAGTTCCAGCAGCAGGGAGCGATGCAGCAGCCTGCACCTGCAGGACAGGCCCCGGATGCACTTCCGTTTGGAGCACTTTCCTTACCGTTTAACTAAGGAAAAAGGAGATGAAAAGAGAGGGATTTCCCTCTCTTTTTGCTAAAAGTATAATTTGGAGGTTTTATGGAACAATCAATTTTATCCCAGATGACGGAAACAGAATTACAAAGATATTCTGGACAGATAGATAATATCTACAGAGGAAAAGGAAAAGTGTGTTTATTTGCATCTGCGGCTTTGAAAGAGTTAAAAGCAAAGTCTCCAACCATGAAGTTGTCCGATGCATCTGCTCTTTATCTTTCCATATTCAATCAGGAAAACAATGAATCCGTAAGATATTACATTGATGGAGGAGTTGAGGCATATATTTTAAAGAAAACAGAGCTTATTATGGCTTCTGAAATGAATTCGCATGAGGAAACAGAGGAAAGTACATCTTCTGTTTATCAACTCAAAATGAAGAGAGGTCAATATAAGGATATGACCCCTGCTGAAATTTATAATGCGCACGGATTAAATGCTCTTGTTCAGACGGGACAGGAATTACAGCAAGCAATAAACAATCCACAGAATGCAAAATTCAAGGCTATGAATACTGCTCAATATCAGGCATGTGTAGAAGCTTATAAGCTTGCACAAAGTGGACAGCTTCAGAATATTAAAAGCGCGAAGACAGTTATTATCTATGAAGGAATTAAGACACCAGATAATAAAAAAGTAGATAAAAATGGCAACACTGAAGTAAGAAGCCTGTCTATTTATTACAAGAAAGGCGAGGCAGACCCATACTTTATTGAAATTTCAAATTGTATGGCTCCACCTGTGCAGGGTGCAATGGTGGGAGCAAAGTTGTCACAAGCAACAGATAAGACAACAATGATTATGCAGATGAATGAGAGAGATTTCTTTTGCTTCTGGAATGAAATAGTGGAAGCAAAGAAGGCTTATGCAAACTATGTAGCATCTGACCGTATTAACTTCTCGGAGCAGTATAGATGGAAGCCAGACCCCAATAAAAGGAAAGGACCGCAAAATATGCAGCAAATGCCACAGATGCCGCAATATGGACAACAGTATGTTAATCCGTATTATGCTGCACAGCAACAGATGTATCAGCAAGGATATCCAGTGGCTCAGTAAAACTAAGCACAGTGTACAAAAATACACTGTGCTTTTTGTGTGTTTTACAAAGTGGTTTTCTGTGCAGAAAAATGATATAAATAAATATATGTGCTATAATGACATTGCAAAGCACATAAGGGAGGAAAATAAATGAGAAAAAGGAACATAAAGAAAGTTTTATTGTGCGTTATATGTATTGCATTAACTGCAATGCCATTGAATGTGAATGCATCTGGAAATTATGGCGAAATGAAAGATGGGTTCTTTGTAAAGACATTTTATGAAGAGGTACAGACTATTCCATATGAAAAAGGAACAGAGGAATATGAAAAAGAATTTCAGAAAATAAAAGAAGCCAGATATTTAACAGAGCTCACTCCAGAAATGAAGGCTGCCGGATACGTCTTAGTAAATGGCGTTCCTTATTCACCGCAGGAAGCTGGCGGTGAAGCGGGAGAAGTACAGACAAAAGTATCAGAAGAGGATAAAACCGGAACAGCTATGTTTAATGTAACGGTTCCAGAAGAAGTAAAAAGTTCTTCTTCTAATTGTTATATTGAAGTAACTGAAGCGAATAATGATAAAATATTTTATGTTACATTATATAAAGCTAATTCGTTTTCTGCATCTGAGAAGCTACCAATTGGAGAATATGAAGTAACTGGAGGAGGAATAGAAAATGATGTAACAAGTGCTGTCACTGTTTCGGGAGATAGTTTTACAGTAGTTGAAAACGGCTCTACATTAGTTAATGTAACAATTAAAGACAATTCCATAACAGAAAAAGCTGAAGAAATTGCAGAACAGCAAGAAAGAGAGGAAAAAGAACAACAAGAGCATCAGAAAAAAGAACAAAAAAATAAAAATAAAGCAATCGTTTTTATTTCGTGCATGGTTTCGGTTTTGTGCATAGCTGCAATAGCTTTTTGGGTAAAGAGAAAATATTTTTAAATAATAAGGAGAAGGTATGGAAAAACAGGAAAATAATTCAAAAGAAGAAAATTTAGAAGAAATAGTTCTTAATATGAGAGAACAATGTCAAATAGTTGAAAATATTCTTAAGAAACAGATTGAAATAAAAGATGAACTCATTAACAAGTTACATAATGAGTTATCTTATTATAAACAGGATTCTGCAGACCGATTTGTTGAGCAATTAATGAAATCGGTGATAAAGGTTCGTAAAGACATAAAGAAAGTTATGGAATCGACAGAGTGGGATACCATGGATGCTGAAGACCTAAAAAGAGAATATAGATATATTTTCGAGGATATAACTGATTTGCTTGAACAACAAAATATTGATTCGTACACTACATTACCAGGAACATTATTTGACCCAGGACTGCATCAGGCAAAAACAGAGTCAACGGATAATGAAGAATTGAATAAAACAGTCAAAGAGAGCATTGCTGAAGGATATAAAAGAGGAAGTAAAATTCTGCAACCAGAAAAAGTGATTGTGTATCAGTACAGAGAGAATGATTGATAAAGGAGAAAATTATGAGTTACGTTTTTGGAATTGATTTAGGCACCACATATTCTTGTATTTCTTATATAGATGAGTACGGGAAACCCGTTGTCTTAAAAAACAGTGATGGCGACCATACAACACCCTCTGTTGTTATGGTGGAGTCAGAAAACAATATCATTGTTGGCACAGAAGCAAAGCGGTCCATTGAAGTTGAGCCCGATAAAACGGTTCAGTTTATTAAAAGAAAGATGGGAAAAGAAAATGATTCAGTTGTTTTAAATGGAATAACACATCATGCACCGGAAGTATCTGCTTGGATTTTAAAGAAGCTTGTAAATGATGCTAATGAGGAACTGAAGCAGACTGGTGTCATCAAAGATGGAGAAGAAATTAAAGATGTTGTAATAACGTGTCCTGCTTATTTTGGCATGAACGAACGTCAGGCAACTAAAACGGCAGGAGAATTGGCTGGCTTAAATGTGTTAAATATCATTAACGAGCCGACAGCAGCAGCTATCAGTTACGGGGTGTCCGGAAAGGATAAGAACGAAACGGTATTGGTATATGACCTTGGCGGCGGTACATTTGATATTACCGTAATGAACATCCAGGGCGGAAACATCAGCGTGGTTTGTACAGGAGGCGATGACCAGCTTGGCGGCAAGGATTGGGATGAATGCCTTATGAATTATATCATGGAAAGATATGAGGAAGAAAATGGAGAGGATTTATCTGAAGACCCGGAAGCAGTTGCAGCATTGTATGTAGATGTTGAAACATGGAAAAAAGCACTTACTTCAAGAGAAAAAGTAAATATTTCCGTAAATGGGCCCGCAGGCAGGTTTCGTGAAGAACTTACCCGTGAAAAATATGAAGAATTAACAGGAGATTTATTGAATAGAACGAAAAATTTGCTTGATGATGTTTTAGCAGTAGCATCAAAGCAAGGTTATCCGATTTCCAAAATTGATAAAGTACTGCTTGTTGGAGGCTCTTCTAAGATGCCCCAGGTTGCAGCTATGATTGAAAGAGATTATCACGTAATTCCTACCCTCGCTGACCCAGATGAGGCAGTAGCAAAGGGAGCTGCCATTTATGCAAATAACGAAAAAGCATATAACGATTTTGTGGAAGGAGAAGCGGCAAAGAGCGGAAAAACCGTTGAAGAAATAAAAGAAGAGAATCTTGTTACGGGAGAAATGGACAAGAAGTTTGCGCTTTCTACCGGGGGAGCAACGAGTAATGCACTAAAAATCAACATCACAAATGTTCTTTCCAGAACTTATGGAATAGAAGTTCTTAGCGATGATAAAAATGTGATTGCAAATATGTTAATGATAAACGATAAGCTTCCTGCGACAAGAACGGATACTTTTTATACTCATGTCGATAATCAGAGAGGAGCGGCAATTAAATTATATGAGAGTCGCTCAACAGATAGTCATATGGAGATTGAAGGACGAAATCCAATTACAGCTATTGAGATGACAATGGCGTTAGATAATTCCGGAATCCTTCATATTGTAGCAGAAGAACAGCTTTATCATTCAAAGCTGGATACTACATTCCAGTTATCAAACCAGATGAGCGACGCTGAAATGAACAGTGCAGCAATCAGGATGTCATCTACTAATATTGAATAAGGAGACAGACATGGCAGGTATTATTGCTTTATTATGCACAATCGGATTGTTATTATTTTTTCTGCTTGGTACATTTACTAAGGGAATTTCGGCAATAATTGAGGGATTGCTAACTGCAATAGGAAGAACGGCAGTTTATGGGTTGATTGTAGCTGGTATTTATGGGATTTTATTTCTAATCAACGCAATAACGGCATCCATAATGGATGGCAACGGAATTTTATTTCCAATTATAATGGTTGCTGTATTAGCGGTTATCATTGTAATGATTATGGGATTTGGCAGTCTTATAATTGATTTTATAACCAGTATAGTGGATATAATCTGCATAATCTTTCAAGTAATATTTGATTCATTCGGAAAATTATGCGATAAAATATTTGGAAAATGTGTAGGTGCTATTAACAAACGGTTGGATAGGTGGTAAGAATGACAAATATCAGAGATAAAATTTCAGAAAAATACGGATTTGATATCAGTCAAATCAATTTGGCAAAATTATACAAAATTGATACAGCAGACCTTTCTGACACAGAATTGAATCAAAAAATATCAGAGTGTCACAGAAAATGGAATCAGAGTATTAACGGAGCAAACGAAAAGTTTGCAGAAAGAGATAAGAAGCATCTTGAAAATGCCACAAACTATGAAAAGGTATTAAAAGATAAAAAACTCAGAGAAGCGTTAATTGCGTTTTATTTTAACAACAGTAATGCTGATAATTTTGCCAAGGAATATTTTGCCTTAATTGCAACCACAAAAACTGTAAAGAGGAAGGATGTAGATTTCTTTTTCAGGTACTATTCAGACCAGAGAAAAAATAAAAAAGATATTTTGGAAATGCTGAAAAAGGAATATCATGTATTAGCATCTGATAAAGAGGAGAAAAACGAAGAAGAAGGAAAGAAAAAAGATAGTAATAGTGCTTTAATTGTAAATCGTTTTCAGGAAGCTACTATTTTAAAAATCCATAAGTGTGAAGATTTTTTTAAAACTGCTGTAAGCTCTCCAGAAATCTGTAATAAATATCCATATATCAAAAATGGTTTATCAGATTTTCTAGCATTAGGAGATATAAACAGTGTAGATAATTTAACCGCTTACGTTTCGCATCTTAGAGATGAATTTTTCAATTTACGTCAGGAAAAAGGCACTGTATATACACCGTTAGTTGACCTGACAAATACAGTAACTGATATTTTACAGTATCAGGACGTTGTTGATAACTTTGACAGCTTTAAGATATTGATGAGTTACCCAGAACTTACACCTTATATGTATTCCCTGCGAGTTGTTAAGAAAAAGACCATGGAGCAGTTATTTCAGATTGCTAATAATTTCTACGCTTTTAAGAATATCAATGATTTCGCAACAAATTATTTTTCGTTGGTTTATGAGAATTTTAACATTGATGCCTCAGCAGTGGAAGGAATGATTAAAAAAGCGAAAAAAGATACAGAAAAAAATGAAGCTGTGAAAAAAGCGAAGGAACGGGCAATGAACGCAACTGGCTCCGCAAAATGGTTAGCAAATATTTTGTATTGGCTTGCTTATTTACCATTATTCATCGTTTATTTCATTTTTGAAATATTCAGAATAATTTGCACCAATTTAAGAAGACTAACTGTTCCTATTTTTGTTACTGTTTTTGTTTTAGGTGGTATTTACATACCAAAGTTCTTTGATGTACCCAGTATTACTTCATTAAAGGCACTATTTGACTCATGGGAAAGAACACAATTTTTACGAGAGCTTACGGGAGAATTCCCAACAGATGTAATCGGAACATTAGCCTTATCTTTAGCAGCCATTGTGAGAGTGCTGGCAGCGTATGTATTTCCGGCATATTTCGTTACAATATTTTTCCATAAAACGACAGAAGTTGTAAATGAAAGCGTGGATTGGCTTGGAATGAGAAGAACTTTTAAAGGAATCATCGGAACATTAAGAAACAGGTCCTTTGAACAATTTGAAAAACAGAAGTCCCTTTTCTTTAAGCAGAAAATTGCCAGAATTATAACAAATATTGCATTCGCGGTAATTATGGCTGTAATAATTATATTGTTATAACGAAACGGACACCTTAAAGGTGTCCGTTTTATTATGCTGCGAAATTTTTATGAAGTAAAGAATAAAATTCCAACTGTTCATAAATTTCTTTTCTTTTATTTAAATTCAAACTGATTCGAGCTACATCCGGTGAGATATTTTTGTATTCCGGAATATCACAGCAGATAGAAGCAATTCGTTTAAATAAATAAGCCTGTTCCCTTGCTTCAGGAGTACTCAATGCTTTCCAAGGAAAAGATACTTCGGTTTTTTCCTTAAAATCCTTTTTAAAATTTGTAAGAATCGTCTTATCACTGCCGATAGAGTCTACTTTTTTAAATATTTCATCAATGTTGTTGAAATAATTTAACAAAGCAACAGCTCCTTTTTCTCCAATTCCAGAAACACCAGGGTAATTATCAGAAGCATCTCCATGAAGTGCTTTTAACTCTGCAACTTGACAAGCCTTGACTTTCATCAAATATTTTACAGAAGTTTCTGTAATAGGGAAAATTTTATCTGGCAAATTTAGTGCAGAAAGAGGGAGAGAATTTGACTGCCCCTGGGTATAGTCATCATATAAAGCTTGGGCCTTTTCAGAACTTTTACAAGAATACCACATTTTTACACCAGGCTTAACAAGTTGGGTCAAATCCTGGTCGCCACTCATGATAGTAACAGGCATTACTGCAGAAAAATGAGAGGAAAGAGTTCCTATCAAATCATCTGCTTCGTAATCTCCATGAAAACAAGTTGCAATCCCAACACTTATTAAAACTATAGGAAACATAGAAAGCTGAGAAGTAAGAGTATAATCTTTTTCTTCTCGATTTCCTTTGTAATCTGGAAACATAGCTACACGGGCATTTTTACTGGTACCGGTATCAAGGCAAACAATCAAATGAGTAAACTGATTGGATGCGATAATTTTTTCCAGCTTATTCATAGCCGTAAAGATACCGTTTGTAAATATACCCGTTTTAGTGCGCATAAATTCGTGATAATAATTAGGCCATTCGGACTTATCCTTCATAAGCACATGCTTAGGAACGGTTCCAAAATAGGACTCACATAGCAGTGAACTTCCATCTACGATTAACATATTGTCCATAATTTTTCTCCTTTTTTCATTGTTGATTTATTATGAAAGATTTTTCATGCTTTAGTTGATAATTTCTTTCATAATAACAATACAAAACAGATAAAAGGAGATATTTATATGGAGAAAGAATTAACAATGAGAGAATTGGTTGATATCTTGAACAGAGCATCTGAAGCCTACTACAATACCGGAACAGAAATTATGAGCAATAAAGAGTACGATGATATGTACGATGCTCTAGTAAAAATGGAAAGAGAAAGCGGAATGACACTTCCTGATAGCCCCACGCAGAATGTTGGAGCGGTTGTAGAAGGAAAGCTTCCAGAGGTGAAACTGGAGTTCCCGGCAAAATCTCTTGATAAAACAAAGGATATTACAGAATTTCCAAAGATATTTTTCGATAAAGAAAAGTTACATGAAGTTGAAGGGGCGGTAGTTATGTGGAAATTGGACGGCTCCACTATAGTCCTGACGTACAATAATGGAAGCCTTGAATCAGCTGTAACCAGAGGAAATGGAGAAGTTGGACAGCTTATCACACATAATGCGCCATATATTGCGGGTATTCCTAAGCAAATTCCTTTTAATGGAAAAGTTGTCGTTCGCGGAGAAGCTGTTATGAGTTTTAAGGAATTTGAGCGCATTAACAGAGAGTTGGAAGAAGGAGAGGAAGAATATAAGAATCCAAGAAATCTCGCAAACGCCACTATCACAATTTTGGATAGCAGGAAGATGAGAAAGCGAAAAATCCAGTTTTTTGCTTTTAAATTAGTATACGCAGAAGGTATGACACATTTGACAAGAAAAGGATTCTGGGAACAGATGAAATGGCTTGAAGATATGCATTTTGCGACAGTTGACAGAAGTTTAGTACTTTCCGCAGATGATTTACTTGAAAAAATGAATGAATTTTCAAACAATGCCTCTGACTATGAATATCCCGTAGACGGATTAGTAGTGGCTTCCAATGATGTTTTTTACGCGCAGACACAGCCGGAAACAGGACACCATCCGAATAAACTTATAGGATACGCCTTTAAGTGGGCGGATGAAGTAGCGAAAACCAGACTGAAGGATATTGAATGGTCCCCCTCCAGAACGGGACTCCTTAATCCGGTAGCAGTTTTTGAGTCAGTTGAACTCGAAGGAACAATCGTATCAAGAGCCAGTATTCACAATGTTTCTATTTTAAAGAAGCTTCGGTTGAGAATTGGCGATGAAATTGGGGTATATAAAGCCAATAAGATTATTCCTCAAATTTCCGAGAATTTTACAACAGGAGATGCTTTAACTTATAGTGAGTCTCATCCTGAAACGTGCCCTTGCTGCGGAGGAGAAGTTGAAGCGCGGATTTCTAATGCAGGACCGGAGGCAGTGGAAGTAGTAGTGTGTGTAAATCCAGAATGTCCGGCAAAGCATATCAAAAAGTACGTTCATTTCGCAGAACGCGATTGTATGAATATTGATGGGTTATCTGAAAAAACTATCGAAAAGTTTGTAGATATGGGATTTATTAAAGAATTTGCTGATATTTACAAACTCAACAGATACGAAAAAGAGATAACAGAATTGGAGGGATTCGGAACAAAATCCTATCAGAAGTTATGGAAAGCGATAGAAGAAAGCAAAAGTGTTTCTTTTGTCCCGTTCATTCATGCATTAGGTATTCCGGCCATCGGAAAAGGACAGGCGAAATTACTGGATGCAAAGTATAAAGGGGATGTTGCGGCGTTTTTCGCAAATGCACTTTTGCATTCTACTTTTTCTGATATTCCTGGTTTTGGCGATATCCTCGAAAAAAATATCTGGAATTGGGCTGACCAATATCTTGTATGGATAAATGGGGAAAAGGAAGCTGATACCACAATTCAGGAATTGTTAAGGTATATTACTTTTGAGGAAAAAGAACAGAATGAAGGAACAGCATTATTGGGAAAGATTTTTGTTATTACAGGTTCTTTGATGCATTTTTCCAACAGAGAAGAATTGGTTGCTGTCATTGAGAAG
>OGDN01004096.1_pt1 | contig 13752 bp, 11 predicted proteins | sample 1570271 | NCBI WGS metagenome assembly OGDN01 (sample SAMEA4384481, study PRJEB24528) | human gut metagenome | reverse complement strand
TGGCGGCCTTCTGCACCGGCGTGTGCGCGGGGCTGCCCCAGGGGGAGGCCCTGGCCTTCGCCAGCCATACGGCAGCCATCACCGTCACCCGTATAGGGGCCATCCCCAGCCTGCCTACCGCGGCGGAGGTCCAGGCCCTGCTCCGGGAGCGGGGCTACGGCGGCTTTGACCCCGCCGAGCTGGACGCCCTGCAATAAGAAAAAAGGAGTGAACGCCATGAAACCAGAGAGCAGACAGGCGGTGGCGCATTTTTTGATCGCCGCCGGAAGGGAGCTGAACGCCTTCCTGGAGGGGCTGGAGGCGGACGACTATAAGGCGGCCGTCCAGATGATTCGGGAGAGCCGTCGGGGGGGCGGACGGGTCCACGTCACCGGCATCGGAAAGCCGGGCCATGTGGCCGGCTATATGGCCTCCCTGCTGTCCTCCACCGGGACCCCCGCCTACTTCCTCCACGGTACAGAGGCCGTACATGGTTCCTGCGGCCAACTGGTGGCCGGAGATGTGGTCATCTGCATCTCCAACTCGGGGGAGACCGCTGAGCTGAAGGCCACAGTGATCGCCGTGAAGAACAACGGCTGCAAGGTCATCGGGGTCACCGGAGATCCGGGCTCCTGGCTGGCCCGGAACAGCGACCTCCACCTCTTTGCCGGGGTGGGGGAGGAGGGAGGGCCCCTCAACCGGGCGCCCCGCAGCTCCATCCTGGCGGAGCTGCTCACCTTGCAGGCCCTGTCCGTGGCGCTCCAGGCGGACTGCGGACAGACGCCGGCCGATTATGTGCGCTGTCACCCCGGCGGAAAGCTGGGCCAACTGCGGGAAGGAGAGAACTGAAAATGCTTACGGGCGCGTGTATCCACCCGGACCTGATGCGGGTCCTCTCCTTATGCGGCCACGGGGACAAGGTCCTCATCGCCGACGGGAATTACCCCCTGGCCTCCCGCTCCGGCGGCGCGGAGAAGGTCTATCTGGGGCTGACGCCCGGCCTGCCCACCGTCACCGACGTGCTGGCGGTCCTGCAAACCGTGGTCTGCGTGGAAAAGGCGGAGGTCATGGACCCGGAGGACGGCTCCACGCCGGAGATTTTCGGCGTGTTCCGGCAGATGCTGGGGGACATGGAGCTTCAGGGCCTGGGGCGCTATGCGTTTTACGACGCCTGCTGTGAGCCGGGGGTGCGTCTGGCCGTCTCCACGGGAGAGGGGCGGACCTTTGCCAACCTGCTGCTCACCATAGGGGTGGCGGACGGAACACACTGACGGGACCGTCCCCGCCGGAGGACGGGATTGTGACGGCGCGGCGTCCTGTGATATAATAGAGCCGAGCGCATCGCGCAGTGCAAGAAATGGAGGCGTCGTCATGACCAAAAACGAGGATTTCCGCTATCTGTGTGTGGACCTGCCCGGCGACATCGCCCGGCGCAAGGCCGCGGGGGACCTATCCGGGGCGCTGCGGCTGGTCGAAGCCCGTCTGGCGGGGGACTGCGAACCGGAGCTGGCCGCCCGCCTGCGGTGCGAGCGGGTGCGGCTCCAGCGTCTCCCCCGGGACTACCCCTATCCCCGCGTCCAGGCGCTGGAGTTGCTGCGCCGGGAGTGGAAGGACATCACCGACGGGCAGTTCGACGCCCTGGTGGACGCCGGCCGGGCAGACTGGCGGTACATCAATGGGGAGATGCGCCTCCACGAGGACTTCGTGGACTCCCTGCGCATCTATCCCAAGGAGGCGGTGGGCCTCGCGCCCGAGGCAGAGGACAACACCCTGCGAAACCAGATCCTGGCGCGGATGGAGGCGGAGGGGAGTCTTACTGCCGTCATCACCCTGCGGGCCGCCATCCGCTCCAAGCAGGCGCCGGCGGGCAGGGAGGTCCAGGCCTGGCTTCCCATCCCCCTGGAGTGCCCCCAGCAGAGCGGGATCGAATTTCTGGAGATGACCCCCGGCGGGGTGTGCGCCCCGGGGGACGCGCCTCAGCGGACCGTCTGGTGGAAGAGCCGGGAGCGGGGGGACTTCTCCGTGACATACCGTTACTGCTACCGGGCCGACTACGTTTCCCCCGCGTCCCTCACGCCCGACCCAGTCCAGCCCGACTTCGACACCGGGGAGGAGACGCCCCACCTGGCCTTCACCCCTTATCTGCGGGCGCTGGCGGCGCGGCTTACGGCGGGATGCCGGGGGCCGGTGGAAAAGGCGGCGGCCATCTATGACTATGTGACGGGCCATGTGGACTACCGCTACCAGCCCGCTTACCTGCAGCTGCCCCCCATCGCCGACTACTGCGCCCGGGAGCTGCGGGGGGACTGCGGCGTGATGGCCCTGCTCTTCATTGCCCTGTGCCGCATCGCAGGCGTGCCCGCTCGGTGGGAGAGCGGCCTGTCGGTCCGGCCAGACCATGTAGGCCCCCACGACTGGGCCCAGTTCTACGTCCAGCCCTACGGCTGGCTGTGGTGCGACTGTTCCTTCGGCTCTTCTGCTCGGCGGAAGGGGGAGGACCAGCGGCGGGCGCACTATTTTGGCAGCCTGGACCCCTGGCGGATGGTGGCCAACCGGGCCTGTCTGGCCCCCCTGACGCCCCCTGACCCGGAGGTGCGCTGGGATCCCTATGACAACCAGCTCGGCGAGATGACGCTGGACGGCAGAGGCCTGACCGGGGATGAGATGGAGCGGACGGTGGAGCTGGTGGAATTTCAACTGCTGTGAGGGACGGTTCCCCCGCGGGACTGCCTGCCTTCGTTTGTCAAGAAGTTTATCTTTGGAAGGCTGGTCCGGCTCTCTTTTGGAAGGGACGGTTAAAACCGATATTTCACGGTTGCACGAAAAAGCCGCCCCGCGGGCGCTCATCGGTCCACAGGGCAACGCGCTCTATGACCAGCTAGGTAAGAAATGAAAAGGCCCCCGCCATCCATATTGGGTGGCGGGGGCCTTTTTCCATTCTCCGCATCTCACCAGCGTCCTCACATTCCACGTCCGGATAGGGTGATTCGTCTCCCCATGCATGGAACGCTTGATGTGCTCAAGGTCGACCCATATTTGGGGGGTGGAGGAAATCCTGTGTGCAAAAACGTGTCCATTTTCTGTGATTTTTTATTGCGCTTTGTGTCAATCTAAAATACAAAATGGCACCTGTAAAAACCTCGCATCGATTGCAGGAGTAAGAAAAGACCTCTGTAACCGTTGTGGCTACAGAGGTCTTATTTTGGTGGAGCATCCGCAACCAACTGCGAGTTAGACGAACACCCCACATCATCGTTTTCAAAGGCCTTTTCAATATCGTCCAGCGGGATATTCTCGACGCTGAGCGGACGGTTGCCCGCGTTCAGGATCATCGTGAAATGTCAGATAAAGGAGGAACCAATTTGGATTATTTGAGCGATATTCCTATCGCGTCGGGAGCTGTCAGCAATTATGAGGGTATGAGCGCCCTGATCGGTCAGGATGGGCGGGTGTATCTGGGAAAATCCGAAAACTGCTATCTCAGCCGGGAGGGAGACGCCCCAGCCTACTATGATAATTCGGACGATTCCCTGCAACTGGTCTCCGATAACATCAAAATTTTCCATCTTCTCTATGGTGACGGATGGCCCATGTCCCAGCGGCAGATGAGATGTAACCGCAGCTTCAGCAAGGCCGATTACATGGAATTTGCCAGCCTGCGGGACGGCGTACTGTCTCATTACCGACCCTTGCGTGAGATCACGTTTGCAGGAAGGCCCTTTGAAACGCCGAAAGCGTACCGCCGTTTGCACCGAGGGCAGCCTGCCTATGCCCGATGAAATGCGTCTCGAATCGAGACGCATTTCGACATTTTTATCCAAGGAGGCGAGTATGGCAAACAGCAAAAAGCAATTCTACGAAGTGGGGAGCTATAGCGGGAGTATGAGAGAAGGCAGCGAAATCTGCATACAGCGCCACATAATCTATCAGGGGCAATATGCTGACTTCAAGCCGTTCCTGAATATTCCGCAAAAGGAATTGGAAAAGCGGTTGAACGACAGCAAGGCGGAGGAAAAGAAAATTTATGATGGACTGCAAAGAGCGGCGCAAGCCTGGGATGAGCACGGGGCGCAGACACTCTTGCTTCAAAAGGCAATCGAGTATTTGAAAACCCCGGAGGTCCAGCATACCGCAAATCAGTGGAAACAGCGGAAAGACGGCACTTGGGAGATCAGCAACCTTGTTTACAAAATGACCTATACCATCGAGAAGGTCAGGGATGAGTGGAAGCTGACCTGGGAACTGGAATATACCTCCCCGGGCTATAAACCGCCTACCTATTACTCTCCCTACGATAACAGCCCCCGGCCCCGTATTGAGCGCGAAGGCAGTAAGAAGTATAAGACCCTGGAGGGAGCGCAGAAATATATCCAAGGCAAATACGACGAGTACGCGCATTTGTTCATGGAGCTGTCTCCACCCATCCCCCCAGAGGCAAAAATGTTTTTCTGTGTCAATGGGCAGTTGCTTCAAGGCTATACCATGGCGCCGAAAGAAAGGACGACCCAGGATGTTGCCGATGATCTGCTGGGCCTGCTGGATGACGGAGACTTGATACCGCCCGCTGTGGACCCCGCCAAGTCCCCGGTGCAGTCAGCGCCGGTCAGTCCTGCCCCAAAAGCCCAAAGCAGCACACCAAAGAAAAAAGACCCAGCTCCAAAGAAAAAGCGGGCCGCATTGGCGAGATAAAGAGGTGAGCTGCTGTGGGATATACACACCTTGAGCCTGGCCAGGAATGTGAGATCGTTGAGCGCGTGTATTCCTGCGATGGCAATTTGGGCATTTCCGCGCTGGTCCAGTTATCGCCAGCAAAGTTAGATGAGCTGGCACAGGCCAGTATGGAAAAGGAAAAGACTATCTACGCAGAGGCGCTTGCGATAGTTGCCCGGTGGAAGCAGCAGGCGTATGAAACGGTTGCTTACCGTAAGGCCCAGGCTTATTTGAGAACGCTGCCTGTCACGCATACCTCTAATCAGTGGGTCAAGGGTGAATATGATTGGCATGAAATAAGCAACATGGTCTACAAATTTATATGGCGCTCTTATGAGAATACCCGCTGGGATAGTAAGCAGAAAAAATCTGTGCCGGTCTCATGGGAACTATCCTGGTATCTCACCTACAACACGCCAAGAGAACCCGACTTCACCGGATCTGGACGGCAAATCGCTGGGCAGGAGCGAAAACGCTTTGGAGAGAAAGTAACGATGGAAAAATATCTGCAAGGCCGCATCAATGCCTATGCCCACCTGTTCAAAGAAATCTCACCGCCTATCCCGGCAGAGCATGAGAAACGCTTTTGCGTCAATGGCGTTCTGCTTCCCGGCTACACCGTGGAAGCCCCAAAGCGGACACCCCGGGAGGTGGCCGATGAACTGCTTGGCTTTTTGGAGGACGAGGATGCCTCACCGTCAGCGGCAAATGCAAATCAGCCACCCCATAAGAAGCCCCCGCCCCATAAGCACAGGAGCAGTACCCCAACACGGTAGACAGCGGCGCCTTCGGCGTCGCTGTCCGCGCCAGCATGGAATTTTGACAGCAAAATTCCACTGGTTAGAGGCCAGGCCCCTAAAACCCCATACGACTTAAAATGCGTCTCAATTTGAGACGCATTTTTCATTATCAGGAGGAATGCAAATGTATTGTGAACCTGAATACTCGCCCTGGGGCGAAATACAGTGGTGTGAAACACTTGCGCCGGGTATCTTTTTTATCTCGACCGCCAGCCACGGCGGCATCCTGGTATCGAATACCGTTACCCGGACATTATCCAACGCGGCCCGTGAATGTGGCTTTTGGGACGGTATCTACCTCTGCTATGAGGAGGACTGTCAAGCCTGTGTTGTTCTGCGGGAACTGCTGGACCGGGACAGGCAGAATGTTCCGAGCTGGGTCAAAGACACAGTGGCCTTTGAGCGGGACATTGACAGAAGCCTTCAAAGGTACAATCCCGGCTATTGGGAAGCCCGCCGGGAGAGCCGCATGATTCATCCCCGCCCCAGACAGCGGCGGCGCCGTTCCGCTTGTGCCCGGTAAGGAGTTCAAGATGGGCAAAGTATTTAAGACCATCACCTTGCGGCTCAGCGCCGATGAATATAGCCACCTGAAACAGCAGACAGAGATGACCGGCCTGAAAATGGAGCCGCTGCTGCGTCAGCTCATCATGGGCGTCAGTCTCCGTCCCCGTCCTCCCGACAGCTATGCCGCCCTACTCCGGGAACTGTCCGCCATCGGAAATAATATAAACCAGCTTGCCCATCAGGCCAATGCCAGGGATGATGCCACCAAAGCGGAGATTGACGAAGCGGCCCAACTGGTACGGCAGGCGTGGCGGATGGTCAAGGACGCCTTCTGATCCTCCTTTTTCCCCAAGTGTTGATGAAATCATCTTTGGCAAGCTCACCAATTATCCTTTATTGCAGACAGTTCCGTAGCGTGGTATGATGGAATCAACGAATCGGGATTTGTAGAAACAAATAAATTAAACTCAGAAGGATACAAAATGTGCCTTTTAGTATGAATATGAAAAGGTGGTGCCACAAAATGAGCTTGACATGGTTAAATAATGGTTTCATTTGCGAAGAATTATATGCCCCATTTAAAATTAACAAATATCTTGTATCATCGGTAACTGGTTTCCTTTCCTTGCTGACTTAAAATCTTTCTTTTTGTTATTATATCAAATTTGGGGGGATGATTCAATCTCTCAAAGCTTTTCGCCTATGACCGCTTTGTAGGATTACATAAGGTAGTGACCGCCATCATAAAGGACAGAACCGTGCCAAGTTGTGCGCCCTTTGCCGGCAGGACCTCTTCCACCGGAATGGTGCCCGAATATATCCGCATACATGGGGACGCCGATCATCGTAGCCAGGATCACGCCAAAGGGGTTGCTGCTAGCCCAAAACAGCCTCCACCCAGCTTTCTGAGACAAAATGTGTCAAGGATATTTTTACCCAAGCTGCGATGATTCTTCCTTCCGTGCAACGACTACGAACCGCCCGTTTTTTGTGTGGTAGCTGCAAGTAGACAGTGTCAGCAGTTCATCTCCGTACACAGCGCTGACCCTTGTATCGTACAGGGCAGCCTTCTGTACCTGAGCCGCATAGTCCGCAAAAACGGAAGCATCGCTCACATCCGTATATTGATAGTAGCGGAATACGCCTTCGGCATTCTGTGGATAGGCTTGTGAATAAAAGGCAGCCAGTACCTCGTATTCCCCGGAGGCAGCAAGGGTATCAAATCGAATGATGGGGTGTTCCTCCCAGTATGCCCGGTCGGCGTAGGACAAGAGAGAGCCGAACATGGTTCCATTTTTCATATGGTGCCCGTAGATCAGATAATTCCCGCAGCCCTCATAGCAGTCCGCCGCCAGGAAGGGCACGCCGCTCTGCGAGTGGCTGCCTTCAAAGTCCCGGCGCAGATAATATTCCCCGTCCTCCGGGGTGTGCATGACCGGATAATCCAGCTTTGTTCCTTCGATGGAGATCCAGCCGAAAAAGTCCGGGTTTTTCTCTTTCAAGGCGGCATAAGCAGAGGAAACTTCGCTGGTTTCTGGCGGTTTCTCTGGCTGTTCAGTATCGGGAAGCGGCTGGACAGAAGGGCGCACGATTTCTTCCAATTCATCAAACGCCTGCTGTTCCCTGCGGGCCTGTGCGGAAATGCTGTAAACCATATACGCAGAGAGGAGAAACAGCGCGCTGAATATCAGGAGCAAAAGCCGGTATAGGATAGATATTCTTTTCATGGGAGTCTCCTGTGCTTAACAAAGCGGCGGGGCAGGTATGGTCCATACATCTGCCCCGCCGCCGGTTTTATTTATCTCTTATAGCGTTTTCCTTGGTACCTTGGTCTGACTGTCACCAACGTTGTGATGATGCCAAGGGCAGAAATGCCCAGCACGGCCAGCCACAGGTTCAGGTTTGTCTCATCCCCTGTCTGGGGGACCGGGTCTGTTGGGATTTCCGGTTTAGGCAGATCGGTGGGCTCCGCCGGATCCACGGGGTCCACCGGCTCCACGGAGTCTACGGGATTCACGGGGTCAACGGGGTCAACCGGCTTGACGGGATCCACAGGCTTTGCAGGAACGTCATCGTTGGTGATGGTCCAAATAGTCCCCCTGTGAGAGACCTCGGAGGCAAAGCCCGGCACATCCACTTCGGCCACCGACCAGTTATAGCGGTCGTCCAAGTCCGTCCAGGTATACTTCCAGCCATTGCCAGCGTTCAGCGTGACCTCGTCATAGTGCCTGCCGTTTCGCAGCAGCTCCACCGTTACGGAGTGTGTAGCTTCGCCTCCGTCATCCAGTACCCACTCTTTTTTTACCGTGAGGCTGGTATCATCGGGATCAGGATTGGGGTCAGGCCGCGTGCTGTTCTTGGTGTTGGTAAACGCGGCCGTTACCGTCTTATCTGTTTCAATTGTTCCGCTATCGCCGGTTTTGACGGTGGTATAACCGTCCTGATCAGCCTCGGTCTCTGTGACGTTGTAGGTAATGTTAGCCGGGAGGCCAGTCGCCGTCTTACTCTCGTTGTGTTTCAGCGTAAAGGTGGCTTTACCGCCGGTAAAGGTCATGCCGCCATACTCGCCGCCGACAGTCGTATCGCCGAGGGTCACGGTGAAGTGGAATTCCTTATCCGTTTCCCCGGCGTTGCCCGCCACGGTTTTGGAGACGGTCAGGCTTCCGGATGTCAGATCTCCCTTGTAATTCGTGAACGCTGCATAGGCTGTTTCATCCTTCGTAATCTCACCGCTGATTATGCCGGAGACTGGACTTATTGACCATTCGTCCTCCGCTTTTTCTGTAATTTTCCACTGCGTACCGGCAGGCAGGCCGAGAACCGTCAGCGCTTCGTCATGCCGCAGGGAAAGTGTTCCGCCGTCCCTGATATAGCCGGCACGCTGCTCGCCGTAGTAATAGTACTCCCCAACCAGCGCCTTGCCACCGGCATCCTTCAAAGAGACTTTGAAAGTGAAGTTGTGGGTATAGTCTTCAGCGGGCAAGTTTTCCCCGGATACGGTCTTGCTGATCCGCAGCTTTCCGGTATCCTCCGGCGCAGTCTTTTGGTCAGTAACAACAACGGTATTCAGCAGGCTGAACAGGCTGGTAAGATCCCTTCCGCTTAGATCATCCCAGTTAGCGGTGTTGCTGCTGCCCTCATACATCTTGCTTTTCAGCGCAACCGTATTCTGTTCAACCCGAGTCCGCAAAAAGCCCTCATCTGTGGTAAAGAACGGATAGATGATCTTCCCGCCGTCCTCATCGTGCAGACCATAATCTACCACTGCGTTGACGCCATAGTGCAGATTCATGCTGCGAGGGGTTTGCGTTCCTGCAAGCAGATCATCCGCCCAGCCGTTCAGATCAAACGACCCAGCCTTCTGTGTCTGGGCAATCGCGGTAATGTCCCGCAGCGTGATGTTGACCATATCATCCGCCGCATACTTTGTCATGGTCTGCATCAGCTTACCAACGCCGGCCATAACGGTGACGCCGTCATCTTTTGTGCCTGCGTCGGCGTAAATCGAATAGATGCCCACAATGACAGGGATCTCTGTTTGGTTCAGCTCATATCCCTCCGGCGCCGACGTCTCTTTCAGGGTGTACTTGGAGTTTACTTCCGCCCACGTCACACGAGCATAGCCCAGCGTATCTTCCGGCGCATCCGGTCTGAAGATCAGCACGCCGTCCTGGCCGTCTACCTTAGCAGTAGTGCCGGAGACAACCTCTGAACCGTCTTCTTTATAAAGCTTGAACTCTACTCCGTTCACGCCCTTGCCGTCCTCGTCCACTTTCTGTACGCGCAGCTCCCGGCGCTCGTTGGGGATATAGATGATCGAGCGGAACTCCCGCTGGAACTGATCGGTGTTCAGGAAGGAGAAATCGCGCCCTTCAAAGCTATCCCCTGTGATGTCCAGCCGCGCTATGATCCCATCGATTACCGCTTCGGAAGACTCGCCGTTCTGGACGCCTGTTTCGACTGCACTGGATACATAGGCTTCCAGAGCATCGTAAAGTTCCGCGGATGTATCTCCTTCAATCCCAAGCTTCTCCAGCGCTCTTGGCTCAATGACGCCGTATACCATTTTCATGTCGCCATCTGCATTATTAAGCACGTAGCGGTCTGCACGCCCCGGAAGATCCTCCAGCAGGCCCTCCAGCCTTCCGGTATCCTGATTGTAGGTCAGCCGCCATTCGGGCCAACGCTCGTCGCTGGCCTGGTACAGCGCCGCCTTCAGAACTGCTTTGCGCCACGCTTCGGCAGTGCGCTCTGCTGGAGCAACGGCGCCATAGCCTTCCGTATTGCTGCCGTAAAGGGCCTGCCACTTTCCGTCGTTAGCCACTTCGTCGTGGGACATATTCTCTTCCAGCAGCATGGGAACGGCGACAATGAGTCCCTTTTCTTTACTTTCCGCACGAAGCGCAGTGTTGCTTGACGCGATGACGCCGCTTTGCTTGTCGAATTGACCGTAGGTGATCGTACCCGTTTCGCGGATATTGGAAAAGAAACTGGCGTATGCGCCGGTCTGGTAACGGTTTGCAACGACCAGCATAGAAGTGTCCGGATTGAACTTGAGCACAATGTCTTTGGGCAAAGCTCGGTAGCCGCCAGCCGTTTTAGTTTCTTTCAGGATATAATAAAGCGTGTCGTCTGCATGATACTGATCCGTGAAGCTGAAGGGTGAGCCATCCGCTCTGACAAAAGACGATTTTCCGTCTTTATCAGTCGTGAGTGTTCCGATTGCATCGCCGTTAACTTCATAGTCGGCAACATCAGTGCTGTCATCATTTTCGGCTGTTGCTGCATACAGTTCAAATGCTACGCCTTCCAGCGGGTCACCGTTCTGGTCTACCTTTTTAATGCTGTGGTAGAGGGAGGGCTGGAGGTTGAAGCGCATTTGCAGGCTGGAATCGTAGTTCCCGCGCTCCAGATAAAACATCTTCAGGCTGTGGTCGGTGCCGGTGGGAAAGATTTTTTCCCCGCTGTCATTGGTCGCCCAATGGAGCGCAGCCGCCCCATTCTGTCCCAAGGCGGCTACAAACCTTTCATATAGCGTGGTTTTCTCATCGTTCTCCACGCTGCCGGGGTTGTCCGGCAGACCGCCGGTCCGCCAGCTCTGGCCGGTGATGACCTCGCCGGTGCTGAAGTTAATGGTGCCGTACAGCTCACTGTGAACGCCGCCCAGATCCAGCACCAGCACGTCGTCTATGAAGACCCAGACGTCGTCGTCTCCGGAGAATTGGAAGACCATATCCTGCTTGCCGGAGGAACCCATGTTCAGCTTGCCGTTTTCCGGCTGGGTGAAATCCACCTGCATGGTCATACCCATATAGTGGTTCGCTTTAACAGCATTACTTACGTTTGTAATTTTTTCGGAGCTGGAGAGTATATTGGTCTCATTCCCATTTTTGTCCTTTGTCTGAATGCTGTCAAAAACCTTTGATGCACTGTCAAAGGGGAAGAAGTTACCCAAACTCATTTCACCATCGAATGCATTTGTGTCAGGATTATATCCTGCGTCCGTGCGCCATACGGCGGGGCCGTCGTAGAGCGTGAAGGAGCCGTCGCTTTGCGTGCCGTCCTTCGTCGTGGCGTGGCTCTCCGTAAATTCCGCGAAGTTTTTCCGGGCGTCGTAGTAATAGTAGCCATCCTCATCTACTTGGAACAGACCGGTGACATTTTGATAGGATTTTTTACCATCCGTTGTTGTATCCGGATCAAACAGATAGCTCAGAGAAGCCTTTTCACAGTCGCCGATGACCGTGCCGTCATCCGCTACTGTCAGACCACGATCCTTCAGAAGCTTTACAGAAAGCGCTCTGGCCTTGTCCACGCCGGCGTTTTCGGATTCCGCATGATTTAGATTAGCGATGTCCATAAGTTTGCGATCCGGATTACCCCAAGGACCATCTTCCGTAATTATTGGTTCTGTCGGATTTTGAAGTGTACTACGTGCTTGATCCAGGTTAATATAAGGATAATTGTCCTTCAATGTGGATTTCACGATGCCCTTCATGTTCACGTTGTTTTGGCCCCAAGGACGGCCGGCGCCCGATCCCAGATTCCAAAAACCGGCTTCACGCATGGCAGAGCCGCCGAAGAGCAGCAGGGCATTTTCATTGATGCCTTTGCTGTAATTCTCGAATCTCGCGCCATCAGGCAGGACATCGTTGTCACGGTTGCCAATCTGAGGGTCATAGTCGAACAGGTTGACGGTGGTGCCTGCCGGTGTGATGCCCTTCACCGTATGGTCCGCCAGCTTATCAGTGCCGGTTAACGCTCTACGCTCGCCAGGGTATGTTGCAGCATATACCTCCGCGCCGCCGTATTCCAGCAGAACATAGAGCGCGTCCACATCCTTAGCCAGAGCATAGTCCTCCCCTATCGCCGCATCCAAACGATAATACTCCTGAGAATTATCCGACAATGGGGAGAAATCCCATGTAATAGGCAGGTATTCCGTTTCACCATCTGACAGCTCCACACAAAGCTTCTTTGGAAGCATTTCTTCCAGCAGCTCCTCGGTCAGATCGTCTCGCTCTGCGCCGGGCAGGCTTAAATACCATTCCCCATCATATTCGGTAAGGAACTCCTCTTCGTCCACCCACGTCCAGCCGATGATGTACGTCTCCTCCGGTTCCGGCGGCTGCGCCTTGGCCGCGCACTGCGCCGGATCTTCCGCACAGACGGGGCACGCGCTGTTTCCCTCGTCCCCGCACAGGACATCACAGATGCACGATGTATCGTCAAATAGATCAGCCGCAAATACACCCACCATATTCGTGCTGAACAGTACGGCGCACAGCGCCACACTTATGACACGCCGCCAACCGCCCCGCCGGTGGGTCTGGCCGCGCGCTAAGCGTTTTCCACTGTCCATCTTTTTCCTTAGATACATGAAAATCGCCTCTTCTTGTTTAATGTCATTTCCTGACCAATAACGTAGACTTTATCGGTTACTGTTTTTGCGTGCAGTTTGGATAAACTAAGAAAGCTTGCTCCCCTCCTTACTATGCAAAACAGCGCAAAACAGCACACAAGTGTACATATAAACAGTGTAGCACGCCCAAATGGAAAAATCCACATTTTCCTGACCGCTTTTTTTGTACTACTTTCCGTGAACCCATCTCAGGAACGTGTCCTGTGCAATAGAAAGCTGCTGGGCTGCCTCCCGTGAGGTGATTTTTTGGTCTTCCCAGTCCTCTTTAAGCTGCCAGAATCGTTCCGGCACATCTTTTCTTGGCCGCCCAAATTTTACGCCGCGCAGTTTTGCCGCCGCAATCCCTTCTTTCTACCTCTGGTGAATATTCTCACGTTCTGTCTGCGCCACATAGGATAGAATCTGCAATACCAGATCGGCCACGAAAGTACCGGTCAAGTCATTGCCCGATTTTCTGGTGTCTAAAAGCGGCATATCCAACACCACCACATCAACCTGCTTTTCTTTGGTAATAATTCTCCATTGCAGCAGTATCTCCTCATAATTGCGGCCAAGCCGGTCAATGGACTTTATCACCAAAAGATCGCCGGGGCGAAATTTTTTTAACAGTTTGCGGTACTGTGGCCTGTTGAAATCTTTCCCGCTGAGTTTATCCATATAGATGTTTCTCTCCGAAACTGGAAATGCCTGCAATGCAATAAGCTGACGATCCTCATTTTGTTCCTTGGTGGATACACGAACATATCCATAAACCTTACCTTCCATAAAGCAGCCTCCTTTACGAAGCCGCGAAATATCGGCTTCTATTATTTTGCAATCACAGTCGCAGCTAAA
>OGDN01004092.1_pt1 | contig 13761 bp, 14 predicted proteins | sample 1570271 | NCBI WGS metagenome assembly OGDN01 (sample SAMEA4384481, study PRJEB24528) | human gut metagenome | reverse complement strand
CCACTTCTCCGAATCGCAAACGTATGGTCTGATCGTCTCCTGCCATAAATATGTCCTCACCTTCATATCCAGCTATTTGGAATAAAAGCGTTATATCCATTCCCGCCACGTCTCCCATGCCCGAAAGGTCGACGATGACCCAACGTTCGCCGATCGCGTTCTGTTGAACCTGCACATTATAATCCACATACTGCCCCGTTGAATTCCGATACCGCATTCCCACGGTTCCCGAACGAAGTTCGCCGGTTGTATTTTGGGGTATTCCGAATGCGAAGTCTTCCCCTTGAGCCAGATCGTGCGGAACAGCGGTATATAAAAACCAATCCGGAATCGAAATGACTTGCAGGTCAACATCCCCATTATTGGTCATAGACAGCAAAGCACTTTCTGAATTCCAGGGAAGCGCCTGGGAAAAGGTCACCGATGGGGTATATGTTGTAACACCCGATTGTATTACAACAATTTTACGCACTATTGAGGGCACTTCTTGTAATGTCAGCGTGACTGTGCCTGTTCTCTGATCAGGAGAAGTATTTGCCCGCGTATAAATGTTAATATAAGCACCGTCTACTTCTGTGGCGCCGATAACATCCCCCGAATTGCTCAATTGCAGGGTTCCATTGGTCGAATAAGCGACACGCAGATGACCGGCAGCGGCCTTGGTGTCGAGGGAGATGTCACCGATTGAGCCGTTGAGCGTCAGATAGTATTCCTTACCTTGCTGCGATATGCTCACCCTGCGACGTACTGCATCATTTTCACGAACGCCCACGATGACGGGGTTGTAATCCACGCCTTCCTCTGAAACATTCTTGGGCACCTCGATGGATAATACCAATATGCCACCGGGCCCATACACGATGTCGGCGGTCAGGCGGCTGTCCTTCGAAACCACATAAGGAGTGCCGTTCGATTCGACCTGGTAAGAAATCGTGGTTCCGTCTGCCGGGACGTTGGTATTGCTTTGATCGGCATTTTGGCCATCCAGGCGCAGGAAGTAGCTGTCTTTTGTCCATTCGCCCGTGATCCTTATCAAATCGACCTTAGTAGCCCGCCCCGCAATAAAATTACTGATCTTGCTGATGTAGAAATAGGCACCATAATGTTTGATCCAAACCGGTGTGAACAGGTCCACTTAATCGATATCCAAGGCCGAGAGGTTGAAATACGCCGAAAGCGTCCGGGCGTTGTGGAGCATATCCTTGATTCGGCCATAGTACTTATCTACCAAATTCTGCATCGGAACCGATACAGCAAGTGGAAGCGAAAGGTTTTCAGGATACGGATATTGCCCCGAGGCTCTAAACCCTGACACATTTTGCACAGCAACCGATTCTCCCGTCATTCGGACTAAATGCGTCTTACAACCTTTGTAAGACAGAGTAACCTCCTCGTTGCCATTATCATCCGTTTCCACCTCTCGCTCGAGCGTAGGGATTACGGCAACCGTTCGGCTGGCACTACCAACCGAATAGGTGATATCCCGACCGGCTTCTACGGGAATTGTGAAGAGTGATTTATCACCCTCCAATGTTTTGTTATTGACCGAAAAACTTCCATCGTCTTGTGTGCCATCGTCAGAATTAGCCTCAAGACTTATTACATTCTTTTGGGCATAGTTGGAGATTGAGAAGCCGTCGGTTCGTTCGCTGTCAAGTACCAACTTTTCACTCCAATCCATGATCCTGCCTTCATCACGGCGACGGAATAATTCATCAAAGGTGTAAATACGAACTGTCCCCTGATGTCCAGACTCGGCAGATTGCGACTGTTTTACATCGATCATTGCTCCAAACAGTTGCATATAGGACTGAATCACCTCTCTGTAATTTTTAAAGCCGGTTGACCGTACACAATCGAAGATTGCACCGGGGCCAGGCCTGGCATCATCGGGATTTTGCTCGACAGAAATAGCAAATGAGAAGAAACCGGGATCAATAACGGGGGTTGATTGCTGAACATAGTTGCGCTCCAACCGAACAGCAATATATTCCCCTATTTCCAAATCAATCGGGTCGAAATCAGCCCTTTCATAAGACCCCCCAGGAGAAATAACCCCTACATAGATGTCCGACACAATGGCTTCTTGGGTTTCAGAGCCTATCTTCCCTTTAAAAATCGAGTAACGCAAACGCGATCCGGCAATAATAACCGTGCCGACATTCTGGATAGATACCGATACTCGATAAGAACTATCCTGCATTGCATAATAGCGCATATCCACATGAGAGATCAAAGGAATTATATATGAATAGTTCCCGGCAAACGCGTCATTTTGGTCGATATTTTGCGCAGGAACTTCCTCAAAACCACTCCCTGATGGACTTGCCGTAGGAACTTGGAGCCTCGATCCGACAAAAACAGCCTTCGCTTCAGCGGCGTCTTCTATTTTCGACGCTGAAACATACAACGAGTTCACATATTCATCTGTCAGCAGGTTCGATTCCAGATTATATCCATATTTTCCCAACAGCTCTTTGATTAGGGTGTTGTAATGATAACATGGCACCAAATGGTAAATCTGAACTTCTTCCTCATTAGATGACGATAGCGGAGGATCGTAAGACATTCCGCCCTTCTGCGTAAACACCAGCGGCCAGCGACGTTTGCCGGATGGATCACTATTGTCGGCTGTCAACTGGCTCGAAGTCCACATCGCCTTCCACATATCGTCGCCCATATCTTCGTTGGAAACATCCGCCATCGAGGAGAACAGGTCCTTAGTCCCCGATACGATTTGGCAGTTGATATACCCCTCCTGGCGCTCATCAACGCTATCCACATAGAGCACCGAACCGAATGGAGTGAGCAGGGCTCCTTGGCACAGAAGTTGGCAGCGCCCGGGATTATAGGCGGCATTGGCCACCGTATCGAAGCTGTCGATGAATCCAAACGTACGAAGGTTATGCGGCGTCTTGGGAAGTTTGATAGCCTGCGAGAAAGCCGCCTGACGGTCTTTCAGTTCGTTCAGGTTGTTGATCTGGTAATTCATCGCAGGCTGCTCGTCACCCAGATCGAGGTCTACATAGCCATTACCCGTGTCATAGAGTAGTCTGTAATTCATATCCTCAGAGTTTTATAAATTTCCCCTTACTTCTGGACGAACTTCTATTTCCTGCACTTTGGCCGCCTGCACCATTTTCAGCAGCTCCAAAGCAAAACGTTCCGCCTGATCGAGTCCGAATTCGGCCCGACACGGCGTGCCGCTATTTTCCATCCAAACGGCGATCTGATGCGGCGCTATACGACCACACATTTCCACCTCAACAACCGAGGCCATAATATTCGCCCCGTTATCGAGTGAATAATAATTTTTCGTTTTGGGCGCATTGCCCATCGTTTTTTCAATTACTTGTGTTTTCATAAAGTTAGTGATCAAAAAATTCATGTCTTATTGTTTTACAGCCGGCCATATCGTCCGGCATTGAACCCGGTCGCCATATAGAAGGCGATCTTATCGGCGGTGTGTCGTTCATCACCCCGAAAGCAAAGAGCCGAACCGAATCCGAATTGCGCTGTGCTTGGATAGCGTTCGTAGGTGTTACCGTTCTCGTCTTTTGCTTTGGCGGCTTTGAACACCTCGTAATAGGTCAGCCCGTCGGAGGTCATGCGCTTGTAGCAGTACATTTCGTTGATCTTGTTATGGGCGATTTTCTCGAATCTGTCGCCGAATTTTGTAAACTCGTCCCGCAATGGCGGGTAAAACATCTGTTTATTCATATATTGTTTCTGAATTTTCGATTTTCTTTCGCATTGTGGATACTTATACTTGTTCCACCCGGGTATTTTCGTGCGCTCAAATAGCAAAGCTGTTAGAACGGCCCCGCCTCCCCGATTGCATCCGTCGCGGGACTGTCGTAGTCGGTTATCCGGGTTATACTCTTGTTGTGGCGAAAGTATATCCGCCCCGTCGCGCCCTCGCGGTTCTTGGCGATATGCATGATCCCCACCCCGTCGGATGGAATCAACCCATAGCGGTTCGTGTCTATCGTTTGCAGACCATACATTACCGGACGGTCGAGAAATACAACCATATCGGCGTCCTGCTCGATGGCTCCCGACTCCCGGAGGTCCGAAAGCATTGGGGTTTTATCTGCCCGTTCCTCAACCTTACGCGATAGTTGCGACAACAGGATAACCGGCACGTTGAGTTCCTTTGCGAGTAGTTTTGCAGACCGACTGGCGGCGGCGATCTCCCGTTCGCGGGTGCTGTTCGTGTTCCGGCTCGCCGTGTCGAGCAGTTGCAGGTAGTCGATTACAACCATCCCGCACTTACCATGACGGTGCATAGCCTTGCATTGCGAGCGGATAGCCCCTATCGTGATATTGGCCCGGTCGTTGAGGTAGACCGGCATTGCCGAAAGTGCCGTACCGGCTTGCTCCAGTTGTGTCCACCCCTGGCTGTCAACATCCCCGGTCCGGAACGCTCCCGAATCTACACCCGAACCGCCAACCAGCATTCGCCCGGCCAGCTGTCCGGCGGGCATCTCCAACGAGAACACGCACACCGGAATCCCCGATGTGGCGGCAGTACGAGCAAAATGCAACATCGTAGCACTTTTACCGGTCCCGGGACGGCCGGCCAACACCACAAGCTGCCCGCCCCTCCAGCCGCCCGTCAGCGCATCGAGCCGTTGTAAGCCCGTAGGAATACCGATACACTCGCCCGCCTGTCTTGCCTGCTGCCGGCGCTCCAGCTCATCGAGGGTGGCCCGCACGACATCCGACAATGGCGTGATGTCATCCGAGCGCACGGCCCGGTCAGCTATCGCGGTTATTTCCGTCGTTGCCCAATCTACAACGCCGTAAGGATCGGAGACAGCGCGCGCCGCGAGTTCATAGCCGAAAAGGCACATACGGCGGCGAGTCTCGGTATCTCGGAGTTGCTGGGCGTGGTCCAGGACGTTAATGCCGGAACCGACTACGTTTGTTAACCCTGAAAGATAGCACGTCATTTCCCGGCCCTTCAATTACAGACGCTGCGAAAGCGTGTAGAGGTCAATTTTGTCGCCACGCTCCAGCATCGAGCGCATCACACCGTAGATTTTGCCGTTATCTGCGTTGTGGAATGCCGACTCTTCGACGATCTCCGCAACATCGGGCAAGTATTCCGGATCGAGGATCAAAGCGCCCAAAACTGCCTTTTCGAGTTCGGGCGATTCCGGGAGCACCTCAACGGCCGCCGGGCGGTTATAGGTCTTTGAATGTTCGTTTCGTTTCATGGTTCGTCTGGTTTGGGGTTTGATCCGGCCGGCGCGTCCACGTTCGAACGGCTGCCCGCCAATCCTTCATCTTGTTTTTACCGATCATCCAGCCTTTCGCCTCGTAGAAATCGATGAAGCGTTGAGCATCGACCGTATATCCCTTTTCGGAAATATAATCTTTGACCTCTTGGGGAGAGGGAGCAACAAACGCCGCGCGTTTTGATCGTCTATTTCCCTCCTCATTCTCATCTACATTCTCATTCTCATTCAAGAGGGGATAGGTTGTTTTTTGGTTGTTTCCCGGTTGATTTTCGGTTGTTTTTCGTGCATTTTGATTACCTATCGGCGCTCCTCCGTTACATCCATTTCGGAAACGGATAATCCCCGACTCAAGGTTCGGACGAAGGGCTGTCCAACACAACCGACCCAATGCCCCCAAAGTCGAAATATCAGGTTCAACACCATCGAGAGCATAATCGGCAATCGCCTTGTACAATACAAGTTGTTCTTCCTTACTGGTCATTTCTACCGTGTCCCGAAAACTACGGAAAAACGTGAATCCATTACGCTCTTTAGAAAACGTGAACCCATTACGCTCTTTAGAAAACGTGAACCCATTACGCTCTTTAGAAATGGATTTCGCCTTACTCATCGCCGTGCCCTCCGAAGTTTATCCCATACCAACCGACAAACTCCTCGAAGGTCCGGGCAACGACATACAATCCACCAGCGCGTTCAACCGCTTCGGCATAGGCTTTCTGTTCGACACTCTGCCGATCCCGACCGATTTTTACCTCGATCTTTACCGAACGACCGGTAATGGTCGCGGAAATATCCGCGCTTCCAGATGTCGAGGTGGATTTGCCCCACCTCAATGTCCCGACCTGACGCTGACAACCCGCCACATCGAAGGTTTTGCGGGTATCGACTGGACGCCCCATCGTATTAACCCTTTCAGATTGCCAACCCTTCAGTTGGAGGTAACGAACAATGCACCGTGTCAATCCATTGGATGTGTCATCCCGGTGTTTGGTCGGAATAACGGCGGCTTCGGGAATCGTCGGATGTGCCCGGCGGTATGCCTCCAGTTCCAGACGCTCCAGCATCTTCACCGAAGGGCTTTTTACATAGCGGGGACCGGTCAGCATACCGCATCCCCTCCGTGAATGAAATACCGCTTGAAGCGCATCTTGTTCTCATGGACCCAGACATCGGCAACATCGATCCCCATTTTGCGGATATAGCGGATCGTACTGCGGGGATCGGGGATATTCAGCCGCTCGGCGATGTCGAACGTCGCCCATTGACCGCCGCAGACCAGCAGCGAAAAGACCCGAAATTCGTTGTTGTTCAGATAAAATTCCCTACCTTTGTACAGGACTTGATAGAATGCCCCTGCGTGCTTGCCTTGAGCACCGGGGGCGTGCTGTTTCTGATTCATACCTCCGGATTATTTACGGTTAGCACTCTCGGCGATACGCAATGCGGCGGCGGTCCGCCTGTCTTCCGAATGGACGGTGCGCGATTCGATCCACGTTAAAAGCTCCTTTCGGGAAAAAACTAACCGACGGCCAATTTTGCGATGCGGGATTTCCTCCTTGAACACGAGATTATAAAGCGCGGATTTCTTTGTAGGAATGGCTTGTTCCTCAAGAAAAGCCAATGTTTCCTCAATGCCCATTACATCCGGTTTAGGACGTTCGGGCTGATAGTTTGCCAATTCTGGCAAAATAGAACGGACTGCACCATATACGAGGGATTGCAGCTGTTCGGGTGTTGTTACAATTACGGCGTTGTCCATAACTTTGTATCGTTTTTGTTAAACACTTGCCCGCGTCCGGACGTTAGTGATATCACGATGCAAAAATGGACGATATAAAAGTGGGATAAAGTGCGCTCCACTTCATCCCACTTTATCCCACAAAAAATAATTTAGTTCAATTTATTTTTTAATAGCTCCAACTCTATGTCTGTTATCCGTTTTGGATTATTGCCATCGGGATAATAACGCCCCCTTATGTAATCTTCAATACCACGCGGAGTAGCAACTTTTTCCGGATAAGCGCTTTTAAAAGCCTTGATCATTGCAGCTATCTTTCCAGAATGGTGAACAAAATAACCCTCATCACATAATGCAATGATTAACATTGCCACTAATTTCCCTTGAGGCCTATCGCATCGGCTTAATTCATTATCTATAAAATTTAAAACCTTTTCTTGATCCTTAACGATAAATGCGGTTAGTTCATTATTCTTTTGCTGTACCTTATTGGTCGCCGCTACGTCATTTAAGGCTGTTATATCAATAATAGGCTTATTTGATATATCGACTATCCGTGTTATATCGTCAATGTTGATTCCATAAATTCGGACAAGGTACTCGAAGGTATTACAAAAATAATTGGCCACCTTGAATGCCATTAAAACACTTTGACTTGCATAAACCCCAAGAAATGGGCCGTTGTCTTTTCCGAAACGACGACTATTTAAATACGACAGCACACAGGACTTCAACTCTTCTAATTGAGAAACTTCATCATCGGCATTGATACTTATTACCGCGTTTAGGTGCGTGCATTTATTCTTGAGGTCATGATACAACGGATAAAGATCAACAAACAGATGCCTACGACGGTCTTCATCTGGCGATTGATAAAATAAACGAGGGAGATCGTCTGTTTGTTTTTTAATATTTACACTGCGTTTTGCTGTTTTTTCTTCACAAGTAAACAGCTTTCGCGCAAATCGAATAAAACTACCGTACGCCTCAGCAAGACTTCTATTTTCTTTCGTGTTACCCCAAGAAAGGTATGCGTATTTTCCAACAAGAATCAAACACGGCTCCCCTATAAAATTGAATTTCATTTTATGCCAATCCGGCAAAAGACTGGCAGAATTTGCAGGTCCCATATCCCTAAAATTTCGTTAATAATTCCGCATTCTTTATCCTCTCTCCCCGTTCGAAGCTGGCCAGGTAATTTTCCGTTGTTTTGAGGTCCTGATGCCCCAGCGATTCCGAGATATAGGCGATATTCGCTCCGGCCCGCTTCAACACGGTAGCGAAGGAGTGCCGAGCCGTATAGGTCGATATATTACCGATCCCGAGCTTTTCGCCCACCTCCTTCATGCGCTTGTTGATCGCGCGGGTTATGTATAGTGTTTTCATCTTACGCCGCATCGCATCCTCCTGTCCGTCGAGGATCGGAAAAATAAAGCTATCGGACCGGGAGGGATTGCCCCACCGGTTGATGATCGCCTGCATCCGCTCCGTAACAACGACCCGGATTTCCTTGCGAATCTTGGTCGTGCGTTCGGTCTTTTGCCGCACAAAGCATATTTCACCATTCACAATGTCCCGATACCTTAACTTTACAAAATCGGCAACGTTGATCCCGTTACACAAGTAGAGGAACAGCCAATAATCCCGGTATTTGGCCGTTGCTTCGGTTCCGTCCTCATAGTTGGCTATCTGCCCTATTTGCTCCAACGTAAGGGCCAGTTTGCGCCCCTCTCCGGCTTGTATCTCATATCGCCCACGGCCGAATGGATATTGTGCCTCTGAAATCTTTCCGCACCGTTTCATGTCGTTGAGTATTGCCCGTATATGTCGCATATGTATTCCGACGGTAGTACGGCTTTTACCCTCTTTAAGCAGGAACTTTTCGTAACGACGAATCCAATCCACCGAAACGCCCGACAAAGGAACACGAGGCCCGGCAAAGCGTTCTATACCCTTCATAACAACCCGATAGGCCATCATGTTCCCGATACGCTCCTGCGCTTTCATTTCAGCGATCTTGCCTTCAAACGCGATATTAAGCGTATCGCCGCCAGCTCGTTTTAGCCGATTGTTAAGATTCTCCAATGAAAAGATACCGCGCATTAATAAGTCCTCAACAGCCGTCCGCACTATCTGGTAGCTGCTTTCGATGTCCTTACGGATCGCAGCAAGCACCCGGGCTTTCGTCGTCGGCAATACCTCCCATTCCTCCGGGGTTAAATCCTTCCCGGTCGGATAATAGTGCCGCACTCGATTGTAGGTAACACGGATTTTTACGGGATATTTTTCGTTTGCTTTTGTACGGCGTGTGTCGAGCATTACGGCAACTGTTACACCGTCTTTTGAATAGTTCATTCTGTGTGTAAATTTCGGCAGTTCATACACAATTTGCACACAAATGTACGGATTTAATCGAAACCAACAAAAATAAATCGAAATAAAATAGCTATATTTATAGCTGAAATACAACTATTTACAAAACAATATAAAAATTACCGAAAACCGCTAAAAATCGACAAATTACGACTCATAATCCGAAGGTCGTGGGATCATGCCCCTCTGGGCCCACTCAGAAGCGGCTTACAGCAATGTAAGTCGTTTTTCTTTTGTCTTCTCACCGCGGTTTTACGCAGGTTTACGACAGGTTGTGTAAACCGCTGTGTAAACCATGAACGCAACAGTCGAAGTCGTTTGTGCAGGTGTGAGTTGCTTCAATGCCTGTTCTATCTGACGGCAGTAGGCCACGGGGTCTGTGGCGTTGTTATACTGCATGATGATATAGGTAATCAGATACTTTTTCGACAGGAATGAATCCGAGAACTTCCCCTGTGCGGCCTCATACCATCTGATACTCCGCTGATACCATGTTTCGGATTGCAGGATTTTAGGCAGTTCCCCGCTTTTCACGCAGTTCACCAAGTCTTTGGGTTTGAGTGAATTTGTTCCCGTGCACCATTGCGATATGGTTGCCAGCGGAAACCCCTTGCTGCGGAGTTGTACGGCAAACTCAAAGACCTCATTCGTCTTGGAGAGCGTCATAGCAGGTGCAGCCATATAGTCCGTTCCTTTCCACGTGGTCGTGCAGATATTCATTTCGGCAATCAACGCCGCAATCGACATATCCACATTCAGCGGCTCGGTAATCACGAGGTCGTTCAGATTCAGACCTAATTTAATATAGGCAATCAATCGGTGCTGACCGTCCAGCACGGCGTAATAGTTCACCGACTGGCTGTCGGGAATGTCCTTGCCGTTCAGGTCTACCAAATGCCCGCCCGACGTGATTACCTGCTCACCGTCCACAACCGTAATCGGCGATAACAGCCCGTACTCCTCGATGGATTTCATTTTTGCCGTCACCGCTTTGGAGTTGGTCGGGCGGTTTCCTTTTACAAAGGCGAACTGGCGATTTCCGTTTTCCGAGATAAGAATCATCTTTTTCATATTAACTTGTGCGGGTTTACCTCATACCACCCGCGAGGTTTTAATTAAACTAATATTATTAAATAGGTATTTGTTTTTCGTTTTCTCGGCGTTAGGTCTGACTGGTGAGCTCTTGCCAGCTCTGGCGGCAGTCGGGTGATGGCTTGGGCAAACTCCCGTCATCGTCCTGCCGTGCGATTCGACCTGCGGCCTTTCGGTTCGGATTCTCTCTCCCTACCGAGAAGCGGAGTGTATGTCAAAGAACCTGTGTTTGCGTTTTCAATGTTGAATACTACGAAAATCATACATAACTCATTATGGCAGAAATAGTTGGCGGATAGCGAAAAAGTGCATGATTTTTACTACCCCTTATCGGCAGAATAAAAAAAGGACGGCTCATGCCGTCCCTTATCATCCGATATGTAATTGGATTTATCTAAAATTCGCGCCTACCGTCGTCCACTCCTTATCCTTGTAAGATGTCCAGATTCCCGATATACTCTCGTCATTATCAAGAAATTTCGGATTGTCCGTATAGCCGAAGAAATAGACGATGCGCGAAATCAACAGCATCCTGTTATAGGAAACCTTATTGGGATTCGTACTGGTACAGCCCTTTTTGCTATTTCTCGTCCGCCGAGCGAATCTCCTTGCGGCGTATCTTGCCGCTGATGGTCTTGGGCAGCGACTCCACGAACTCGATCACACGCGGGTATTTATAAGGCGCCGTGATGCGCTTCACGTGGTCCTGCAACTCTTTGACGAGCGCCTCCCCGGCCTGCGCACGGTATTTCTCCGCAAGGATGATCGTCGCTTTGACCACCTGCCCGCGAATCTCGTCGGGCACGCCCGTAATGGCGCACTCCACCACTGCAGGATGGGTCATCAGGGCGCTCTCGACCTCGAACGGCCCGATGCGGTAGCCCGAACTCTTAATTACGTCGTCGGCACGCCCCACGAACCAGTAGTACCCGTCCTCGTCGCGCCACGCCATGTCGCCCGTGTAGTAAATCCCGTCGCGCCACGCCTCGTGCGTCAGCTCCTCGTTGAGGTAATACTCTTTGAAAAGCCCCAGCGGTTTACCCCCGTCGGTGCGGATCACGATCTGCCCCTGCTCGCCGTCTTCGGCCGAACGGCCGTCGGAGGTCAACAGGTCGATCCGGTACTGGGGATTGGGCACGCCCATACTCCCGGGCTTGGGCTCCATCCACGGGAAGGTCGCCAGCGTCAGCGTGGTCTCGGTCTGCCCGAAACCCTCCATCAGACGGATGCCCGTCAGCCGTTGGAAAGTATCGTACACGGCGCCGTTCAGCGCCTCGCCGGCCGTCGTGCAATACTCCAGCGACGAGAGGTCGTATTTCGTGAGGTCCTCGCGGATCAGAAAACGGTAGATCGTCGGAGGCGCGCACAGCGAGGTGATGCGGTACTGTTCGATCTTATGCAGAATCTCCGCGGGCGTGAATTTCTCGTGATCGTAGACGAAGATATTGGCCCCGGCCAGCCATTGCCCGTAGAGTTTGCCCCACGCGGCCTTGGCCCATCCCGTGTCGGCAATCGTCAGGTGCAGGCTCCCCTCGTGGAGATTGTGCCACAGCAACCCCGTGGTGATGTGCCCCAGCGGATAGGTGAAATCGTGGGCCACCATCTTCGGCTCGCCCGTCGTTCCCGACGTGAAATACATCATCATGATGTCGTCGTTGGCGTTCACGCGCTCCGGACGCACGAAAGGCTCCGCCCCGGCTATGCCCTCGTGAAAGTCGAGAAAACCGGCGGGGACCTCAGGCCCCACGCTTATCAGCACCTCCGCAGTGGGGCTCTCGGGCATGGCCGCCGCAATATGGTCGGTAATGACCGCCTCGCCGGCAGCCACGATGCCTTTGATGCGGGCCATGTTGCAGCGGTAGACGATGTCCTTTTTGGTCAGCAGGTGGGTCGCGGGGATCACCACCGCCCCCAGTTTGTGCAGCGCGAGGATCGAAAACCAGAATTCGTAGCGGCGTTTGAGAATCAGCATCACCGCGTCGCCCTTGCCGATGCCGAGGCTCCGGAACCACGAAGCCGTGCGGTCGCTCTCGCGTTTGAGGTCGGCGAAGGTGAACTGAATCTCCTCGCCCTGGTCGCTGGTCCACAGCAGCGCCTTTTTGTCGGGCTGCTCGGCGGCATAGGCGTCGACGACGTCGTAGGCGAAATTGAAATTTTCAGGGACGCGGATATGCAGGTTCCTGCGGAAATCCTCCTGCGACGCAAAGGAGGTCTGCGTTAAAAATCGTTCTACCATAGCTTACATGATTATGGCCAGGAAACGGACCGTTTTTCCGTCGAGGGCTTTCATTCCGTGAGGCTGCGCCGAGTCGAAATAGAGGCTGTCGCCCGGCTCGAGCTCGAACTCCCGGCCGTTCAGACTGATGAGCAGACGCCCCTCCAGCACATAGTTCATCTCCTGCCCGTCGTGGGAGTTCAGGTGCATCGGGGCGTCGGCCGGAGCCGGCTCCACCGTCACGATGAAAGGGTCGATCTTCCGCCCGCGGAAGCCCGAGGCCAGCGCCTCGTATTTGTACGCCTCGCGGCGTTCCACCGACACGCCTTTTCCGGCGCGGGTGATGAAATAGGAGTTCATCCGGGGCTCCTCGCCGAACATCAGCACGTCGAGACTGATCCCGTAATGGCGGGATATGGTCTGCAACACGTTGACCGAGAAGTCGGTCTGTCCACTCTCCATGGCCCGGTACTGTTCGAGGGTCAGGTGGCAGCTTTCGGCCACCTCCTGCTCCGACAGTTCGAGCACCTCGCGCAGCCCGCGCAGACGGGTCGCGATCGATTGAATAGGATCGTCACACATGGTCGTATCGTTTGTTTGGGTAAATCCGGGCCGCCCTAACCACAGCGGCCTGTCCGCGGTAAATATACTGAAAATTATTAAAAACGGCAATTTCCGGGGCAAAATGGCTCTATATATATCGGTAAGATACCCGGCGAATAAAAAAACGGCCGGAATTTTGGTTTTTCCGAATGGAAACCCTATATTTGTCCCCAACGACAACTGAAATGACGATTTTCAACCATATCCATCATCACCATCACCGCTTTACCGAGGGGTAGGTCGATCATGTATATGTGAAAACGCAATTATATGAAGCTCACCCCCTGCGGGTGGGCTTTTTCGTATGCCGTGCCGCAGGTGAGTGTCCCGAAACGAAACGATCAACACACACCGAATATGCTGAGAATAGCCATCCAGGCCAAGGGCCGACTGAACGAACAGAGCATCGAACTGCTTTCCGAAGCAGGCATCCGCGTTGCCGAGAGCAAACGCAAACTCATTTCCCGCGCCGAAGGGTTTCCGCTGGAAGTCCT
>OGDN01004088.1_pt1 | contig 13774 bp, 11 predicted proteins | sample 1570271 | NCBI WGS metagenome assembly OGDN01 (sample SAMEA4384481, study PRJEB24528) | human gut metagenome | reverse complement strand
AGTATGTCGGATTGATTGACCGTTCGGGATATCTGGTCAAACAGGTCGCCGCGCTGAAGCAAAAAGCGGCAGAAGCGCAGGAAAAGCCGACAGCTACCACACCCGGAGGTTCTGTTAATCCACCGGCATCAACGAATAATCCGCCCGTTCACCCCGGCGAAAAGCCGATTGCACTCATTCCGCCGCAGCCGGATCAGCCGAAAAATGGACATTTCTTCATGACAGCTACACTGGATACCACTCGCGTTGTTAAAAATGTCGGAAACCTGATGGATGAGGTCATCAACCATCTCATGCAGGTCGATGGCGCAAATGTGGAAATTAAGCTAGTGGTGGAGGCAACCATGCCCGACGGAACACCTGTAACAACTGTTCGTACCGTGACGGAAAATTGCAGGACGCTGAAGGTTGATGATTTTGGTTTTGGAGAGTAATGGATTATAAAATTTCTTCATGAACATAAGACGCCACCGCTTGACAAAAAATAGGCATAGGCATATAATGATGTTACTCTAAGCAGAGGCATAGAGGTCTAGGATTGTTGTCAAGCACCAGATGAAGATTTCCGTCAGAATATCTGACCAGAATTTATCCAGAGCTGTGATGCGCTCATCGGTCAGCTGATAAGCCGCCAGAGCAATGATGCACAGATGCATGGTGATGATGACTCCTTCCCGCTTGATTATATCATAATCGAGCATTGCGAGGATTGGGTGGCTGGTCTATAGGTACTGCACAGGTTGTCGTTAAGACCGCGAGTCCTTTTACCAAGTTTATAAGTATCCCCGTCAGTTTAGGTGTGCCACCTGCCATACTGACGGGGATTGCGTTTATTAAGGAGAAATCGATGACGCTTGATGAGTGGAGAAAAGTTCAAAAACGAAAACCGGTTAGATATGCCCATTTTGATCCACGAATTTCCTTATCCCAATGCTGGAAAGATGTTTCTTCACCTGAAAAAATTGCGACGTATGCCTTTATGCCATTCATTCACTATACAAAAACGATACGAAAGGTGAAGGATGGAAAAAAGCAAGATCCTAAAAAACGTGAAATTTTTTATGCTGCGCATAAAGATACATGGATTTATCGTTATTATGCTTATTTGTTGAATGAACGATATAATCAACGTGTAAAACAGGATGGGATCCATGCGGTGGCTGTAGCATATAGAAACAATCTCAGCGGGAAAAACAATATTGATTTCGCTAATGAGGCATTTCAGTTTATCAAAGCATGTTCTTCTTGCTGTGTAATGATAGGGGACTTTTCAAATTTTTTCGATAATCTTAATCATTGTTACTTGAAAAATCAGCTTTGCAATTTGCTGGGCGTTTCACAGCTACCCGATGACTATTACGCAATTTTTAAGAATGTTACGCGCTTTTCTTATGTAGAGATGGATGACCTTCTTGAATATCATGGATTAGAAAAGAACCGAAGTGGACAGAATCAACTTAACAAAATGGATACAGTTTTGGATAAGATGGAGCTTCGTTCTTGGAAAAAATTCAATAAAAACAAAAATTTGTCGGAATCCAAAGGAGTGCCTCAAGGTTCTCCAATTAGTGCCGTACTTGCTAATGTTTATATGCTTGAAGTGGATAAACAGATTCACGAATATGTTTTATCCTTCAATGGCTTTTATATGCGGTATAGTGACGATTTTATAGTAATTATCCCAAATGTTATTCCAGAACAATTTAGAAAGCATTATAGGACGATTTATGAATATGTAACTGCTGCTGGCGGTATTGAACTCAAGCAAGAAAAGACAAAAGTGTTTTTCTATCAAAATGATACTGTTCAAAATTGTATTTCACGTATTGTCGATGAGCAGAAAAATGGAAAGAACACAATTGATTTTCTTGGATTTTCATTTGATGGAAAAAATGTTCGCTTGAGAGAAAAAACAATTTCAAAATACTACAATCGGATGCATCGAAAAGCAAAGACCATTTTTAGAAACAATGGGGTTACTAAAAATGGAAGCTGTATCAGTGGCGACGAGCTTTACAGAAAGTATTCATATAAAGGAAGCTCTGCTTATCGGAGACTAAAGGGAAAAAATGTTAATAATTCTCCATCAGAACGAAATCTTTTCGATTATCTTTATTCCGCTCAAAGAAAAATGGGAGATGATTTTATTGACACGGTAACTCCACGTCATATGGAACGTATCCGACGTTTTATAAAAGGTAAGCCTGGAAAAAATCACAAAAAGAATAAGAACACATTGAAATAAACCACAGCATTGGAGGAATTTTCATAGAACATAGTGATCATTCCTTAAGAAATGACTGCTGACATAATCAATCCGTCAAGTGTTAAAAAAGCTAAATTCATAATTACCTATAGATGTTTAAAATAATCCTTGACAAAATTCTTTCCATTCGCATATTATTTTTTCTGCGGTGAATCTGGCGTGTGGCCGAAAATTCCGCGACTTTTTAGGGAGCGGACGAGCACTGGGTAAGTTGAGTGATACATTATGCGTGGAAAACGGGCTGTCGATCATTGAAAAGCCACAACATACGACCTTGACCTATGACAAGTGGTTAGGCGATAGAGCAACGCAATCGCAGCGGGAAGAAATGCGGGCGACTATTGATGAAATCATGCGGCAAAAGCCGGAGAGCTTCGATGCCCTTCTTTCCGTATTGAGGGAAAAAGGCTGGGAGATTAAACATGGGAAGCGCATGAGCGCTCGTGCACCGGGACAGGTTCGGTTTAAGCGGCTTGATTCGCTGGGCGAGGAGTATTCGGAAAAGACGCTGCGCGCGGCACTGGATGAAAGGCGGGAATGGAAACCGAAGGAACGGCGAAAAGGACAAAAGTCTAAGATTGAGCACACAAGCGTAAGTCTGCTGGTTGATGTGCAGGCAAAGCTGCAACAGGGCAAAGGCGGCGGTTATGCGCGGTGGGCGAAGGTGTTTAATGCCAAGCAGATGGCGCAGACGCTGACGTATCTTTCAGAGCATCATATTCAAAACCTCGCAGAATTAGCAGAGAAAACGGAAGCGGCAACTTCACGGCACGGGGAATTGCTCAGGAAAGTGAAGAACGAAGAAGCACGGATGAAGGAAATTGCAGAATTGAAAAAGCACGTCCTCGGTTACTTGAGAACGCGCGAAACGTATGCGGCTTATAAAAAGTCCGGCTATGCCAGGAAATTTCTCATTGAGCATGAACAGGAAATTTTGATTCATCGAGCGGCTAAACAGGCTTTTGATGAGCGAAAACTGACGAAGCTCCCGACTTTTCAAACACTGCAAACGGAATATGAAGCCTTGACAATGCAGCGAAAAAAGGATTATGCCGAGTATAGAGACGCAAAGAACGAAATGCGCGAACTGCTGACCGTCCGGGCGAACGTTGAGCGGATTCTGAACGAGCCAATGGAACAAAGAGATGACGCTGCACGGAAAAAGCAGGAGCGATAACGGCATTTTACGCAGATACGGTTTTTGAAAATAGCGTCTTTCCACAGAAAGATGCGCAGCCGCAGGACGAAGGACTGCGTGGAACGGGGGTTTGGGGGCAACGCCACCAACAAGCAGATGCACAAAAGGGTACCGGTGTGCCCTGCTTGCAGGTATGCGATGGGACAGAAAAAACGAAAAGAAACAGACTTGTTTGGGGAGAAGAGTTCTTTCACTTTGGGTAAAATGGGAGTGAATCAGCAAAATGAGATTGCATAGATGTGGTTTTATGTGCTATATTAAGCTATACGATAAGTCGAGGAGGAAACCACATGAGTTGTAAAATGTCGTTGGAAGAAATTTGTAGCATGGTGGAATCTTCCGTATTTGACCGCAAAAGTGCAAAAATTGATGCGAAAAGTCTGGCTGTTCACCTGATTGCGTTTGCCAATGCGGATGGTGGAACATTGGCTATTGGCGTAGAAGATGATGGGGAAATTACCGGAATAGATGGGTATGCTGAAAACATCAATGAATTGCTGCGAGCGCCGTTTGATTTTTGCAAGCCGTCTGTGAAGGTTGAAACCGAAAGAATACCCTGCAAAAATGCGAAGGGATTGCCCGATCACATTCTCTTGATTGAAGTTTTGCAGAGCAATGATATTCATGCAAATCAGGCGGACGAGGTTTTCTTCCGAATTGGCGATAAATCTAAAAAGCTGAATTTTGATGAACGATTGCAGCTTATGTATTCCAAGGGAACGCGCTATTTTGAAGATGCGCCTGTACCCGATGCGACAATGGACGATATTGACTTGGATTTTGTGCGAGAATATACGGCAAAACTCGGATATCGGAAAAGTGTGCAGGAATATCTGCTGGAGAATAAAGAGTTTATCAAGGAAAAGAATGGCAGGCAAGAGGTTAGCGCGGCTGCTGTTTTGCTCTTTGGAAAAAATCCGAAGCACTTTTTCCCACGTGCACGTATTCGCTTTATTCGCTATGAAGGAACAGAAGCCAGAGTCGGCGCGGCAATGAATGTCATCAAAGATGTGTCGTTTGAAGGGCGGATTCTTCAGGTGACGGAAAAAGCGCTGGAGTTTGTACGCAGCCAGATTAAAGAGAGAACGTATTTGGGCGCGGATGCGCGTTTTGTTACGGAATCGGAATATCCAGAATTTGCATGGAAAGAGTTAATTGTCAATGCGGTTGCACACCGTTTATGTAAAGCTTTACATAATCTATGTTATGCGAAGTTAATAGTTATGCAAAGAAAGTTCTTGTTTTATCGTAAACAAGGGCTTTTTTCTTTCTTTAACTTAGCATAAAATCATGATACCTTCAAGAGGCAACCACTTATGAGCGGTTGTAATAAACTCAAGGAGGTTTTCGTGATGAAAACAAAAGATTTACCAGAGATAGCTGCTGCTTTATACGAAAAGTTAAAAGCAGACGGTTACAGCGCCACCGTTCTTGACAACACCCGTTGGATACTGGGGCATTTTGGGAATTACTGTCTCAGGAATGGAATCCCTGAGATCACACCCTCCGTGGCAGCTGTTTTTGTACAGGATTGTTTTGGCTTTGACTATTACAATCTTACGGCACGGATGCAGTCGGTACTGCGCCGTCCACTTATGATCCTGATCGAATTCGAGGAGTCCGAGAACTACCTTAAAACACATCAGAAAGATTCTACAACGGAGATTCCTCTCATTTACAAGGATCTTTTTCTGGAATATCGAGATGTGATCAATGCCACTTCCTTAAGCCAGAATTCTAAGGAACGGAAGCTGTGGATATTTGTGAAATATTTCGGATATCTTGAACAAAAGGGGATTTTGAAAACAACGGATATCCCCTTTCAGGCCGCCCACGAATATATCAACAGCCTTACTTCTTTTGCACCTGCAACGCTCCGGTGTATCAAAACAGTGCTCCGCGAAATCTATGACTGGATGTTTTCACGCAACTATACGCCTTACTCCGGCAGACAGATCTTTCCAATGATTCGGAAAGATCCCCGGAATAAACTTTTATCTTATTATTCAAAAGAGGAAATCGGACAGATGCTTTCCTGCCTTGATACGGAAACGCCCTCCGGCAAATGTGCTTACAGCATGATCTGTCTCTTGGCTTACCTGGGGATGAGGGCCGGGGACGTGATCAGGCTGAATTTTTCTGACATTAACTGGGAAACAGGAGTAATCCATTATCAACAGCAGAAAACATGTAATCCTTTGTGCCTCCCCCTGACCGATGAAGTGAAATACCCGTTGCTTGATTATATCAAAAACGGACGCCATGAGAGCTCCGATCCGGAATACATTTTTGTTACCATGTATGCGCCATATACAAAATTTAACAGCACAACTTCTCTATACCGTCTCGTTGAAAAATGCATGAAAACCGCAGGAATTAACTATGAAGGAAGGCATCATGGACCCCATGCCCTCCGACACAGTCTGGCAACAAACATGATGTCGGAAAATGTGCCGATCAGCGCAATTGCGAACATACTGGGACATTCCAGTACAAGGACAACCGAAATTTATCTTACAGTGGATGAAACCCACTTAAAAGAAATTTCACTGGAGGTGCCCCATGTCTAAACCAATGAAAAAAGCAAATGAGCTGCCACAGTTTACAGGACCATTTCAGGAGCTGATTCCAAAATATATCTCTTATAAAAGAGCACAGGGCTATAAGATTGGGAATCCGATTGTTTACAGACTGAGGGAGATGGATCTGTTCTTTAAAGACAGAGGCATTATGGATATACAGATAACCCGTGAAATGTACGAGAAATGGACTTCCCATAAACCATCTGAAAAAGAGCAGAACATTCAGAAACGGCGTTCCGTCATACGTGGTTTTGCCCAGTACCTTGTATCCTGTGGTTATCCTGATGTTTATACTGGACGGGATGACAACCGCATCTTTAAAAAAGATTTTATCCCATATGTTTTCACAGATGAGGAAATCTGCCGGATATTCCGTGTGCTGCAAGGGGACTGCGAAAAATCGCCTGGGTATGAGAATGATGCTTTTCGGCTGGCGATGCTGTTGTATTATTGCTGCGGTTTCAGAAAATCCGAGGTGCTTGATCTCCTGATACAGGATGTCGATTTTCAGACTGGCAAAATCTGTATTCTGAATGGTAAAAATGACGTGAGCCGTATCGTTGTCGCATCCGATACGCTCCTGTTGGAACTGAGAGGTTACAGAGATAAATATCTGTCATCTGAAAAACAGGAGGACTACTTCCTGCACGGGATGAAAGGAAAACGTTATGGCGAATCCACCCTTTACAGCCGCTTCCATCAGCTTTTGTTAGACGCCAAAATCCCACCACGAAAAGACGGAGGACGGCAGCGCCTGCATGACATACGCCATACATTCTGTATCAGAGCATTGGAGCAGATGCAGGAAAAAGGATTTGACCTGTACACGTCCCTTCCGCTTCTGTCGCGTTATCTTGGACATAAGCACATCACAGAAACGGAGTATTACCTCCGGCTGCTGGAAGAACACTTTGGCAGGATACTGGAACAGTCGAATTCCTGCCATCCGGGGATATTTCCGAAAGAGAAAGGCGGTGGCATGGATGGATAAGAACTTCTTTTCTTACCACCTGACGAAATATTTTGCGGAATATCTTCCCAAACAGACAGCGGCATCTCCCAATACGATCCGCTCTTATCGTGACACATTTGTACAGCTCATGGAATTCTATAAGACAGAATACCGGCTGCCTCCCGAAAAGCTGGAATACAAAGAATTCAATGCCGAACGGATTGAAAGCTTTCTTGTCTATCTGGAAGAAGTCCGCAAAGTCAGTATCAGCACACGAAACCAGCGTCTGGCAGCAATCCATGCTTTCTTCCGATACCTCCAGTACCGTGACCCTGCCGGATTTGAACAGTGTGCGCAGATACTTGCTGTTCCGCTTAAGAAATCTCCTGTTAAACCGATGAATTACATGAGCGCCGAAGAAGTGCGACTGCTTTTTTCGATTCCTGACCAGAAGAAAGATGACCAGCTGCGGGATCTTGCGATCCTGGTATTACTTTATGAAACCGGGGCCAGGGTGCAGGAACTGATTGATCTTATCCCTTCAAGCATCCGCTTTTCATCAACGGTTACAGCGGAACTTCATGGAAAGGGAAATAAAACAAGGCTCGTGCCTGTCAATGCGGATGCCGCCGCAATTGTCCGGAATTACATCCGCCGGTGCCGCCGGATAAATGTAGACGAGCCATTGTTTGTAAACCGCCGAGGAGAGAAACTCACCCGTGCAGGAATACAGTACATCATAGATAAGTATGTGTCAACTGCCCGAAGGTTGAGACCGGATATGTTCAGAAACAGGGTAACTAACCATTGCTTTCGTCACAGCAAGGCAATGCATTTATTAGAAGCTGGCGTGAATCTGATATACATTCGTGATCTGCTGGGCCATACATCAGTAGTTACAACGGAGATCTATGCGAAAACGAATCCAAAGATTAAGGAAGAACAGCTGAAAAAGCATAGCGCCTCCGTGGAAACAGTTCCTAAATACAATAAAAAGCAGAAAGAGGATCTGATTGACTGGTTGAAAAACAATCTGTAAAATGCTAAAATTTATGCAAAGTAAAAACTGCCGGATTTCCTGTAAAACCAGTGAATTCGGCAGTAACTTTGCATAACTATTAACTTCGCATAACATAGAGATTACAGCATCAAGGGGACGGATATCCAGATCAAGATGTTTGATAATCGGCTGACCGTAGAGAGTCCGGGAACGCTGCCCGGAATTGTGCGGCTGAATAATATGCGCCATGTCCATTTTTCGAGAAATCCGAAGATTGCTCAGTTTTTGCATGAATACGAGTATGTTCAGGAGTTTGGTGAGGGCGTAGACCGTCTTTATGAGGTCATGGAATCAGAAGGGCTGCCGCAGCCGGAATACAGAACACAAGCGTTTATGTTGAATGCAACGATTCGAAATACAAAGACGGATGGTAACTTGTGGGCTACTCCCCAAGCTATTCCCCAAGCTACTCCCCAAGCTACTCCCCAAGCTATTCCCCAAGCTGAGCAAATTCTTACATTCTGCGTGACAGCTAGAACAAGAAATGAAATTGCGGAGCATTTTGGCGTAAAAGACCCAAAATTCTTTGCGAAGAAGCATATTAAACCTTTACTTGAAAGTGGCGCACTTCGTATGACTATACCTAATAAGCCGACTAGTCCTGCGCAAAAATATGTTACGGTGGAAAGGCATGGATAAAGCGTAGTTATAGCTATTCCGATCTTAGAGGGATGAACCAAATTGAACCGAAAAGAACCTTTATAAACCTAAATCCGAGCGTTAAACTATAATCAGAAAACGAATGGAAACAAGAGAGCGCTGAGAAATCGGTGCTCTCTTTGTTATACAGACGAAAGGAGATGATTCCGTTGGTTTAATTAAAAAGAGAAGAAAAAAGAAAGACTAACTATTAAAAGTCAAGCCCAAAATGAGTGGAAAGGCGTGAAAAATGTAGACGGTCAAAAAAGAGTATAGCAAAGCTGACATCCCGAAAGATGCCTGCATGAGCTTATGCGTGCTGGTTGAATAAACTAAATTAAACCGAAAAGAATTGTTACAAAACCAAATCTGGGCGTTGAAGTTTATGACTGCATTGCCGGAAATTAATTGGAGGGAAAATACTTTCCAGGATTGCTGAGTACTTTGTCAATGGCTATCGTTGCAGCTCCTAACAAAATTAGGTCATTATCAGGTTCGGCAAATATCAGCTTCGGGGTCTTGTAAGCATAGTGCTTATGCAAATGAATAGAGCGTTCAATAGCGTTCAATAATGGCGTACCACAGCGAACCATGATATCACTAATAACTACTACATCAGGTGTGAATAGAGGCAAAATTGATGCAATTCCACATCCTAGATAGAAGCCCCAATCCATAATAGCGTCGGTTGCGCAGTCGTCCCCGGCATTCATAGCGTCAATTAATTCATATACGGTGAGGGTATTTTGTCGTGAGTTGAGGGTACTTTGGGGATAATTACTCAAACGTGCTTGCGTGCGTCGCACAAGGGAAGTAAAACTGCAATAGGTCTGCAAACAACCGATACAACCGCCAGTACATTTATCCCCATTTGCATTGATTATGATATGTCCAAACTCGAATGCATTGTCTAAAAAGTCAGAGAGCCTACGACCATTAATAATAAATCCTCCGCCGATACCTTCTCCAGCAAATATGTGCATCAATTTTTGAGTAGGATCGCAATTAGTCCGAAACCACCAATAAGCCAATGCACCGGCAACAGCTTCTAGTTCCACAAATAGGGGGATCTGTATTTGTTCACGAAGACGATTCAATAGAGGATAACTGTAGCAGCAATCCTCGTCACGATGTGATTCTGTATTTCCGGGTTCAAACAGCACGTCCCCATTTTCATATAAAAGAGGCCCAAAACACGCGACGCCTGCGGCTAAAATATTATTGTGCCGACTACAGATTTCATTCACCTTTTGAGCGATAAGAGAAGTGATTTCGTCCATACGCTCAATGCAAAGCGGAGGAAAGTTGATTGAATACAATTCCTCCTGTGAGTTGCCTTTAAAATCCATCAGGTCAATTTTTAGACGAGACCAATTCAGTTTTATTGCTAGTACGGAATATTTTTTGTAATTAAAGGAAAGGGAAATAGAACGTCTGCCCTTTGACCCTTCGGAAAGACCTGTTTCAGTTACAAGTTCTTGTTCGATTAGTTGTTGGATAATTTTCGTGATGGAGGCTGGTCTAAGCCCTGTGGCTGCAGAAAGTTCAATACGCGATATTCCTTCATGATGAATCAAGTAGCGAAGAATGTGGGCTTTGTTTTCATTGGTGAGATCCGCAAGATTTTTACCAGATTTCATATAATTACCACCTCACGTAATAAGTTTAAAAGTTAATAGCTTTAAGCACCATGACAAACATTTCCGGGACTGTTAAGGTCTACTCCGCTGGCATTGTTGAGAAAATTGTCGAATCACCTACCGGATTTCACGACATTAGATGTTACATGCGAATAATTCACAGCGTTTAATGTTTCATACTTCACATTTTTAATTATACTGACGAGAACAAAAATGTCAATCATTATTTGAAAGCCCAAATTCTGGGATTGAAAAGAGACATGATGGAATAAACATGTGAAGATATATAGCATGGAAGACGGGCATAAATAACTAGCGGTGAATCCAGTGAAAATCAAACGAATAGAGAAGGTCCTGTTTGAAAAGAATTTTCCAAATCAGAATTTGGAATTATGCGGCGGCATTGTGTTGTAAACAAGGTTGTCCTTCCCGCTGTGCCGGACAGGGGAAACACATTGTTGAGCGGAGAATGACGTCAAGGTGGAACGATGTTTGCTTCACACATTTCTATCCTTCCTCTAACTGCAAAAAACATGATGAAAATTTAGCGTTTTTGCGAAAACTGTAAAAAAAATAAAAAAGATTCTATTGACAATGACCGAAAAAGATGGTATATTTCACATTGTTAAATGATTTAGATAGTAAAATTGATTTGGAAACAAAAAACGGCACAGGGTGATCCAGGCAGGTTTGAGCAAATTGTTGCGAGAAGGGGGATAGATGCAAAAAATAGAAAACGCTGGAAGCAAGAACTGCCAAAGGAAAACTAGATCCGTTTTATACAGACAATCATGAACAAGGAGGATTTTTTAGATGAAGAGAATTCTGGCAACGGTATTGGTTCTGATGATGATGGTTGGTTGTGCGAGTATCTCTGCAGCGGAATCGTATGATATCGTGTTTATTCCAAAGGGTGTTGCTGATTTCTGGAGCATTGTAGCTGCTGGTTTCGAACAGGCGGCCAAAGATGCCGGAATGGATTGCCGCGTTATCTATCCCACGAAAGAGGAAGCGGCTGTGCAGGTTGATCTTCTGTATGATGTTATTAATTCTCAGCCGGATGCCATTGTACTTTCTCCTGTAAATGCAGATCCGCTGGTTGCACCTTCCCAGACTGCAATGGAAGAAAACATTCCCGTCATTCTTGTGGATACGTTGATCGGCACTGACGATTATGTAAATGCATACATGACTGACAATGTTGCTGCCGGTGCAATGGCTGCAGAGGAAATGGCTCGTTTGATGAATTATGAAGGCGCTGTTCATCTGTTTGCGGGCAGCCCGGCCAGCACCGCCAATGTAGACCGTCTGAAAGGCTTCGAGGATTACATGGCCGCAAATTGTCCGAAAATCAAAGTGCTCGGCACGCTTTATTCCGAGGCGGATATCAACCTGTGTACTACACAGACTGTGGATGTGTTGTCTGCTAATCCTGATTTGAAAGCTATTTTTGCAGTGGATGAGGTTCGTACATCCGGCTGTGGCACTGCGTTGATTCAGCAGGGCAGGGGTGATGACATCATCTTGGGTGGTTTTGATGCCAACAACGACACTGTCGCGCTGATGGAGGAAGGTGTCGTCAATTTCCTGACCGTTCAACAGCCGTTCCAGATGGGTTACCTTGCTTTTGGTGCAGCACTAGAAACCTTAAAGGGTAACCAGCCCGAACATTCTATTGTCGATACGGGATGCACGGTCGTTTTGCGAGAGAACATGAACGAAGAAGAGATGCAGAAACTCTTGTTCCCTCTGAATTACATTAAATAAAAAAATAACGCAGCACACAGCAGTTTTTAAAAAGAGCCGGAGAATCCATCGAATCGGGGGGAGTCCACCGAAGCAAGAGGACTCCGGCTCTTTTGTAAGGAGGGAGAAACGTCATGGTACCTGTGCTTGAGATGAAGCAAATAACTAAACGTTTTCCCGGAGTAGTAGCGCTGAATAAATTTTCCATAGATGTTCGTGCTGGAGAGGTTCATGCGCTGGTAGGGGAAAATGGAGCTGGAAAATCGACGCTGATAAAAACTCTGTATGGGGTGCATCAGCCCGATGAGGGGAGTATCTACCTGAACGGGTCGCAGATTTTGATCAAGAACGAGGCAGATGCAATTTCTAAAGGAATCGGGGTTGTATTCCAAGAGCTGAATGTATGCCCGCATTTGGACGTTGCAAACAATATTTTCCTGGGATGTATCAAAAATAAACACGGTGTGGTAGATGATCGGTGGACGTATCGAGAGACTCAACGTATTCTGCGAGAGACTGTAAAACTGGATGTGGATCCTGCTACACCCATGAAGTATCTTTCTATTGCAGAACAGCAGATGGTTGAAATTGCAAAGGTGGTTTCTAAGGGATGCAAAATCATTGTCTTTGATGAACCGACATCGTCGTTGACAGAAAATGAAATTGTACACCTGTTTAGAATTATTCATCAGCTGAAACAGAATGGCGTAGGAATCATCTATATTTCGCATCGTCTGGAAGAACTTGAGCAAATTGCTGATCGCGTTACTGTAATTCGTGATGGGCAGCATATCAAAACCATGGATTATAAGGATGCGGACACCGATACGATTGTCAGTCTGATGGTCGGGCGTGAAGTCGCTGATATTTATCCGAAATATCGACGGAAGATCGGCGATGTAATCTTTGAAGCAAATAATATTCGCTATGGTGATAAGTTGCATGTGGATCACATTGATGTACGCCGCGGAGAAATTCTGGGCATTTCGGGTCTTGTGGGCGCGGGACGAACGGAAACGATGCGAGTTCTTTTCGGTGCGGATCCGGCAGACCATGTAGAAATTATATTGGATGGAAAGCAATATCAATTTCGGGATCCTTCCGAGGCAATTGAGGCAGGCTTTATCTACATGACAGAAGATCGAAAGCATGATGGTTTAGCATTGGGGCTGGATGTAGAAGCTAATATTACGCTGGGTTCCCTTAAAAAGTTTTCCAGAAACGGTGTAATGAAAGACAAAGCGGCCAGCCAAAATGCTTCTGATTTTTGCCAAAAATTGCACATCCGCACGCCGAGCACACAACAGAAGGCACGCTATTTATCTGGAGGAAACCAGCAAAAAGTAGTTCTGGCCAAAGTGCTTGCAGCGAATACGGATATCATCATATTTGATGAACCTACACGAGGAATTGATGTAGGCGCAAAATCAGAAATATACGGACTGATGACAGAACTTGTAAAGAAAGGCAAAGGCGTGATCATGATTTCTTCTGAGATGCCGGAAATCATTGGTATGTGTGATAATGTGATCATTATGCATGAACGACGTATGGCTGGAATGCTCGAAAGAGAAGAATTGTCACAGCAGAAAATTATGTCATACTGTACATGATTTTATGATAATTAAAACGCGTAAACGAAAGGAAAAGAAAAAGGAGGACACTCAAATGAAGAAAAGACTTATGGTTTT